>ERZ506636.21-NODE-21-length-102782-cov-89.869_pt1 | contig 102782 bp, 119 predicted proteins | sample MGYA00513984_ERZ506636 | MGnify/ENA metagenome assembly ERZ506636
CGTCTCCGTGTTGCGGCACACGCTGTGCCAGTTCGCGTACAAAGGCTTCGGCGTCGGCTGTTTCGCCTGCCTGGATTATATAGTGTACCAGCGATATGACCTGGGATGAAGACAGATAGCCGGCCAGTAAAATGGGCGCCAGCCGGTCAACCAGTTCAGCGAGGTCGCGCTCCAACCCGGGGAGCAGCTTGTCGGCGCAGGCCCGGTGGCCGCCGGCGACACAGTGCGCTGGATCATCGGCGACACCGAGAGCGGATCGGGGGCAACGCGCCAGATCCACATCCTAGTAAAGCCCACCCGCGCCGACCTGATGACAAACCTCGTCATCAACACCAACATGCGCACCTATCACATGGAGCTGCGCTCGACAGAGCGCACCTATATGGCGTCGGTCTCATGGCAGTATCCGCAAGACCAGCTCATTGCGCTGCGCCGTCAGAACGCCGAGGCGCAGGCGGCCCAGCCGGTGGCGAGCGGCGTCGATCTCGCGAACGTCAACTTCCGCTATGCGATCGAGGGCGACCGTGCGCCGTGGCGGCCGCTGCGCGCCTTCGACGACGGACGCCAGGTCTTTATCGAGTTTCCGCGCGGCATCGGTCAGGGCGAGATGCCGCCACTCTTCGTCGTCGGCCCCGAGGGCAACACCTCTGAGCTCGTGAACTATCGCGTTCGCGGCCACCACATGATCGTTGATCGTCTGTTCGCGGCTGCCGAACTTCGCTTCGGCTCCGGCCGCGAGCAGAAGCGCGTCAGGATCGTCCGCACAGACGGGAGGCCGACCTCGTGAGCGAGAACCCGCCCCGGATTGAGGAAGTGCCGGACGACGATGCGCAGCCCCTGACCGGCGAGCCGGTCGGGCCTGCGCCGATGCGGCTGCGGGCCGAACCGCCCCGCGTCACCCGGTTGTCGCGGAAGGTTCTCGCCGGCCTCGGTCTTGTCGCCAGCGTCGGGCTCGGAGGTGCGCTGATCTACGCGCTTCAGACCCGCGACGCCGGTCGGCCGAACGACGAACTCTATTCGACCGAGAACCGCTCGACCGCTGACGGACTGGCCGGCCTGCCGCGAGATTACAGTGGCGTGCCACAGCTCGGTCCCCCTCTTCCCGGTGACCTCGGCCGGCCGATCCTTAGTACCCAGGATCGCGGACAGCCGGTGCCCACACCCGGGACGGCCACGCCCAATCCCGGCATCAGCCCGGAAGAGCAGCGCCGCCTTCAGGAAATCGAGACCGCGCGCACCAGCCGTCTCTTCTCCGGATCGGAAAGCCGGGGCACACCCGCTGCTGCGGGAGCTGCCCCAGCGCTCGCGCCGGTGCCGGATTTGGCGAGCATTGGCCTCGCTCCGCCGCCCGCCACGCCCTCGGCGCAGGACCGGCAGAACGCGTTTCTGAACGCCGCGGCCGATCGCAGGACGGTTGCGCCCGATCGCGTCGCTGCGCCAGTATCGCCGAACGTCCTTCAGGCGGGAGCAGTGATATCCGCGGCGCTGATCACCGGCATCCGATCCGATCTACCCGGCCAGATCACCGCGCAGGTCACCGAAAACATCTACGACAGCCCAACCGGCCGTATCTTGCTTGTGCCGCAAGGCACTCGTGTGGTCGGGCAGTACGACAACAACGTGCAGTTCGGCCAGAGCCGAGTCCTGCTCGTCTGGACTCGGCTCGTCTTCCCGAACGGGCGCTCGATCGTTCTCGAGCGCCAGCCTGGTGCTGACGCTGAAGGGTTCGCCGGGCTGCAGGATGGCGTCGATTACCATTGGTGGGATCTGGCCAAGGCTGCGGGATTGTCGACACTGCTGAGCGTCGGCGCCGAACTCGCGGTCGACAACGACGATCAGCTCGTTCAGGCGATCCGGAACGGTGGGCAGGACACCATCAACGACGCAGGGCAGCAGATTGTGAGGCGTCAGCTCAACGTCGCGCCCACGATCACTATTCGGCCCGGATTTCCCGTGCGCGTTCTCGTGACGCGAGACTTGGTACTGGAGCCATATGGAGGGTGATGATGTCGAAGCTTAAGCTAGGCCCCATCGCGGACGACAAGCCGCTTAAGGTACAGGTCGAGCTACCTGCAGCTCTCCACCAGGACCTTGTTGACTACGCCCACCTATTGGGCCGAGAGCAAGGTCAGTCCGCTGTTGACCCAGCTCGGTTAATCGTCCCGATGTTACAACGGTTCATCGCGACAGACCGTGGCTTCGCCAAAGCCAGGCGAACGTTGACGCCGGGGAGCGCCGATTAATCCGTGGTCCCCGCTCTAGAGGGGGTGTCGAAACACTTCAGCAGCAGCGGCAGAGTCGGGTTGTCGTTGTCACTGGAAGAAATTATAGCGGCCGTCGGCGCCCGCGCCGATGGGAGCGGGATCAACGCGATATCCGGCCGGTAGATCACGCTGGTGATGGTCAAGCCGAAGCCCTGTTCGACCATCGTCAGCAGGGTTTCTCGGCTGACTTGTTGGATCGAGAGTTGAACCGCTCCGTCTCCGGCGCCCACCATGCGCCGGAGTATGCCAGCGAGCTCACGCCCAGCGCCATCCGAGCGAACGAGGAAGACTTCGTCACAAACGTCCTCCCACGACAGCTGTGGCCGTGCTGCCAACTCGTGAAGCGGGGACAATGCCACGAACAGATCTGGTTCGCAGAGACGTCGAACTTGGAACTGAGGGCTCTTGCTCGCACTCAGGCTGATTGCTGCGTCCAGTAATCCGCGCTTCACCCCCAAAGTGTTTTCTTCTGAAGTGCCTTCCTCAAGCTTTACCTCGATCGTCGGATGTCTATTTCTGAATGCCGAGAGAATGTTGATGATCGGGCACGCCGGGAACGCTTCAAGCATTCCAAACCTCACGAGCCCGGTCTTGAGTTTCCGCGCGGAGCGGATCTCCGTTGCGGCGTTACGAAGGTAGCGCGCTCCCACCACCGCTTGTTGAAGGAAGCGCTCACCTTCTGGAGTCAGCCCTGCCCCCGCTCGCGTACGCTTGAAGAGAGAAAAGCCAAGTTGGCGCTCAAACAGCTGCACACGTCGGCTGACGGTGGATTGCGATATCGATAGGCGCTCCGCCGCTCGGCGGAAGCTGCCGGCCTCGGCGACCTGAACGGCGTACTTCAGGTATCGGAGATCAAGAGTCAGGTCGGGCATGAGACCCGTCCGATCATACCGGCGGTCTCATCGGCGAACCGCCTGCGCCCGGTGAGCGGCACCCATGCACGTCCACTTTCATCGAGCCCACCCCCGCTAGCGCCTGGGGAACGAGCACGTCCGTTGATCTCAGATGTGGAATCCGAGCTGAGCCCCTCAATGAGCATGACCATGTCCGAATCTGTCATAGATGCATGCGGCGGTCATACATTTTCACACGCTTGAAGTCTATGCGCGAAGCATATATTCTTGCGGTATGGAGCCTGAGGTCGCCAAGTACCATTTAGGTGCACTCGCGTTGGCCGTTGCAGACAGCATCGCCAGTGTCTCGGCCTCGTTTTCACCAAGCGGCCCGGGGACCGCCGTGATGGTGTTACTCAGCATGGAGCCCGGACTGCCGATCAGCGTTTTGGCTACCTCGATCGGGCTTTCTCATGCCGGGACGGTGCGATTGATCGATAGGCTCGAGCGCGAACAGTTGGTGGAACGACGAAGACAAATCACCGACAGGCGGGCGCGCTTCATTCACCTCACCAATTCGGGGAAGAAGATAACGGACGCCTTGCTCAAGGCACGGGAGCAGGTGATCTCCGAATGTATTTCGCCCCTGTCGCCCAATGACCTCGACATTCTAGGCATGCTGTCGGAGCGGCTCCTTGTGGCAAACGGCTTCGACAAAGATGGCTCGGTCAGCCTTTGCCATCTGTGCGGCTACAGCAGGATCGCGCCTTCCCGTGGTAAAGCTAAGCCGGGGCGCTCGCCACGCTGGAACGTCGCATCAGAAGGCTGACGATATGATCAGGCAGGCTTGAAATAATGGGATCGTTTGCGCTCGAACTTCTTCTATGCGTACTTGCCTTCGGGTTCGGATATGCGGCGAACCAAGGCGGAACCTGTTTAGTGGTGGCCGCTCATGAGTTACACAGAAGACAGCCGCCGAAAATGTTCGTCGGATTTCTCGCAGCGTCGGCAGCGGCAGGCCTGGTTGCGGTCCCGATAGTCTGGACGGGAACACTGGGCGCAACACTCGCACCCTCGACCAGCATCAATTTCCTCCTGCTCATCGGCGCCATCGCCTTCGGCCTCGGCGCACTCATTAATGACACATGCCTGCTCGGATCGCTGGCGCGGCTTGGGGATGGGGAGATGCGACTTCTAGCTCTACCCTTGGGATTAACGATTGGTATCTTGGCTGCCGACCATGGCAGGTTCGGCTACGATTCAACATGGCCAAGCTTAATCTCCAAACCGAGCGCAACAGGCCTCGTTACTCTCCTAGCCTTCCTAGTTGTGCTCGTGCTGGCACTCGTTTTCGTTTCCACGAAGAGCGTTCTGCGAACAAAGCCGGGTTGGTCGTTCGGCGCTTCGATGATTGGACTCGGTATCACTGGCGGACTTCTATATGCACTCTCGCCGGCCTGGACCTTCGCAGACGTGATTCAACGCGCCCTTCCTCTCAGAATGTCCCCGGCCGGCGAGGTCGCGCTCACTGCGGTGATCTCTTCGATCGCAGGCGCCCTAACCGCCTCCTTTCGCCAAGGCAATCTGCGTCTCCAACTGCCGACAGCCAATGGCATTCTGCGATCTGTCGTCGGCGGCACATTGATGGGTATCGGCATCGCGCTCATACCCGGCGGGAATGATGGGTTGATCCTCGCAGCGGTTCCGACTCTTTCACCTGGTGGGATAGTCGCCTACCTTCTGATGACGACGACAATCGTCTTCGGATTTGCAGCGCGTGGTAAGTTATTCCGGCGCTGCCTTTCACGGCCATGATAAGGGCAACAGAGGACTTGCCCTCCTGACATGAGCATTTATCCCGACCGGGAATATCGGCTGACTAGCTCGTATGCCTTTGCAGGCCCTTGGACCATGATGACCACTTCAAAGGCCGCCGGCCCCAGAATCCTGTAGGTTGCATGGTAGGTGTCGTCTCCGCAGGCATAGACGCCACTCGCTTCCAACCCGGTATCCGTCCGCGAGAAACTCAAGCTGAGGAACTGCGTCCCGATATGAGGTCCGTCTGCGAACTCGACGACAACACTGTCCTCGCTCAAGCGATAGCGATACTGCCGGCACGCGGAGAATACTCTGCCATCTGCCAGTGAGAGAATGCCGCTCTCTCGATAAGCGAGCGCGCCTTCGCCGATCGCTGCTACGATTTCGGTGGGCATGGTTATCTCGTCCAGGGCCGCGTCCATCCGTACAGGCTGGACGTTTGCCAACGGGCTATAGGCCCACCCGGAGCGCCAGCCCCATCAAGTCAAAATCCCGCAAAGGTCGCGCGTTTGCTGGGTAAAGGCATCGCCGATGAGGATGGCTTCGTGAGGCAGCGAAGCGCGAGCCAGCCGCTCGACATATCTCGCTTATTAGTATATGATGCGTCGCGCATATACTGCAACGCCTGCCCGAAGCACGTAGACGACGTTCGTGACGTTCCCACGGGACCACTGTTGAGGAATTTTAGATGAGCATTTTCGACCGTTATGAATTTCTTGTCCCCGAGCACGGTCGGAGGGATCTTGGCCTGCTTAGATGGGCTCTCGTGATCGTATTTCTGTGGTTCGGCGCGATGAAGTTCACAGCGTACGAGGCCTATGGTATCGCCCCGTTTATCGAACACAGCCCGATCATGAATTGGCTCGGCATGTTCGGGACGCAGGGGCAAAGCTATTTCATCGGCGTTATCGAGTTATCGACCGGTCTCGTTCTGATCCTTGGTGCATTTCGTCCACTCTTCTCTGCGCTAGGCGCACTAATGTCAGCAGCGACCTATCTGATCACGCTGACCTTTTTCATCACCACTCCAGGTGTCGCGGAGCAGACTGCCGGCGGCTTTCCTGCGATTTCGGCTGCACCAGGGCAGTTTCTACTGAAGGACGCAGTTCTGCTAGCGGCGTCCCTCGTGCTGCTGCGTGCTTCGGTCCGCCACAGAGGGGCGCTTGTGCTCTCGTGACTGTGGTCCTCTCGTGACGGCGGGCGTGCAAATCCTGCAGAACCTCCGCGGGGCATGGATGCTCCGTCGCGATATCGAGCCCGGAGGCGCTCAGCTGCATGGCGACGCGGTCTTCGCCCGTTTCGCCGCAATCCCCGACGTCGTGGAGCACGGACTGTTCCTCAATGGGATTGATACAATCGTGATCGCGCGCGGTGACACGATGGAAGTGCGACGCCGGGGGCAAGCTAGGTCTCGCTGATCTGCACCTGCGCGGCCTGGATGACAGCGCTGACGCGGAGTGATTCTCGGGCGCGACCTACGGCGATTCCGAGCGAAAAGGCTTGCCCTATAGCCGCCAGGTATCAACGGTTCCGCGGCCTTAACGAGCCGGACCCGTTTTTTTCGGCGCGCTCGATCAGTCGAAATCCTCCGAAACCCTTCTAAAACAGGACATTTTCCACAAGCCGCGCGGAGGAAGAGGACCACGGTATGGCTTGCTGTCTATGCTCCGCGCACATATAGATGTGGCAATGGATGGACCTCGAGATCGAAACATTTTCGGGGCGTTCGCACTCATGATCAGCGACGACATCGTTCGCGCTAGTTCATCGCGGGCGCCGGAAGCTGGACCCGCCGCCTCAGCGCTGGCGTTGCTCGCGCACAAGCCCGGGCTCTCGATCCGTATGCTTGCGATCGGGGTGGGCCTTTCACATGCTGGAACTGTTCGCCTGGTGGATAGATTGGTAAGCGAGGGATTGATCGAGCGTAGGGAGCATTCGACAGACGGGCGCGCGCGATCCCTCTATCTTACTCCAACTGGCAAGGTCGCGAGCGACGAGGTCCTGGCCTCGCGCGATCAAGTGATTGCCGAAGGGCTATCGATCCTTAATCCAGACGAACTGAAAACCTTATCGGACATCGCTGAACGCGTTCTCCGAAATCGCTTGGAAAACCTCGAGCAGTCATACCGCATCTGCCGCTTGTGCTGCTACGAGGGCTGCACGAACTGCCCCGTCGATGCCGAATTGCATGAGCGAGGTGTGGACCGCGAGAAGAACGACGACGCGTAGGAGACTCGCAATTGCGGCAGCTCAACGCTGCTCAGATGGCGGGGCTTCATAATGTCAGCGAGCCTACCATCAGCCGCATTCTTTTGGCTACGCGTCAAGCCGGCCGATCGGGCATGGCGGTCTCATTCTAATATGTCGGTGATCGCCCCACTTTTAGCCGCTCAATTGATCGGAACGCGGTTTCGGAAGCGGCCGTTCAAACCACTCGCTGCATTCCCATTTCTCTATGTCCGATAGGTAGTTTCGGGGAAAAGCAGTCGGGAACAGGTTTCGGGAACGCATGCTCCGGCAGGAGCGCAGCGCGCGTCCCAAACGCGTTTTCCCGGTAGAGCTTCCCAATCGGCAAAGTGCGGGCCACCTCAGACTGCGAACGCGAAAAACCGCCTGGCTGGTCACTCAAGGCAGGGTAACGACGATTTTCGCTGCGGATACACCCGCCTTCAGGGCTTCCAAGGCAGCCTGGAGCATTTCAAGGCCCTGGCCCACGATCTTCGCCGGAGGGGCGGGGACGAACGTGCGCGCCGCGAGAGCCTGCGGCAGGAATTCGCGGTAGATCATTGGACCAACCTCGTCATCCTTGAGGCTCGTCCCGGAGATGTGCGTCGCCTCGACTCCAAATGAACGCTCGTCGGGCGGGGCCAGCGTCGCTGCCACCCGGCGCGAGCCCTCGCATCTCGCAACTACGGCAAAACAGTCTTTCATGTGACCGGTCGCGTGAAGCGTTCCAGCGAGACTGCGCCCGCGCATTGCCTCAATCACGTCTTCCACGATGGCTGGACTCGAGTGGTCAAGAACCTCGCTTGCACCCAGCTCCTTCAACAGGCCGACGTTGCGCGCCGAAGCGGTGGCGACGCACCTGTAGCCCGACGCCACCGCGAGCTGGATGGCGTTGCAGCCAACGCTCGACGATCCACCCCAGACCAGAACGACCTCTGGACGCGCGGTCGGCGAGTGTAACGGTGGCGCGAGAGCCAACTGTGTCCGTCCGTAGAGCCCGCTTGCGGCGGTGCCAAGGCCAAGCGGGAGGACTGCCGCATCAGCGAAGGCAATGTTGTTGGGGATCGGCGCCGCCATGTGGTCCAGCACGATCGTGTGGTGCTGGAACGCACCCTGCGCAGGTTGATTTACGGTTGTCCCGACCGCCTGTCCGATGACTCGATCGCCGACCTTGAACCGCTCGACCGCGCCACCGACCGCCGCGACCTCACCGGAGACGTCGCTGCCGAGAATCGCGGGATAGTCGAGCCATGGCAAAAGCGCGACGTCCTGCAGAATCCAGTCGAGTGGGTTGATCGCGATGGCCGCGTTGCGGATCAATATCTCGTTCGCCGCCAGATGCGGCAGAGCGGTGACACCGATCCTCAGTGGCTGCCCCGGCGCTTTCTGCCAGGCGGCCTGATTAGTCACGGTTTCGGTCATCATCAACTCTTTCTGTCAAGTATTACAGCTGGGCGTTCGTCTGAGCGGTCCAACCGCCAGGTCGGGCGCACGAAGTGGCAGCTATAGCCCCCAGGATAGCGCACCAGGTATTCTTGGTGCTCTGGCTCCGCCTCCCAAAAGGGTTCTTCTGGGTTGATCTCCGACACGACCGGGCCTGGCCAGCTTCCTGATGCCTCGATTTCCGCGATGGTTGTGAGGGCGACTTCCTTCTGCACTTCGGTGGTGTAGAAAATCGCCGATCGATAGCTCGGACCGACATCGCTGCCTTGTTGCTCGTAGGTCGTGGGGTCATGTATCTGGAAGAAGAGTTCCAAGAGCGAGCGATAGGCGAGAACGGAAGGGTCGAAGGTCACTTCCACTGCTTCCGCATGGCCGTAATGTCTCGCGTAGGTCGGATCAGGCATTTCTCCGCCTGTGTAACCGACACGCGTCGAAATGACTCCCCTGGCTCGGCGCAGCAAATCCTCCATGCCCCAGAAGCAGCCGCCTGCGAGAATTGCTCGCTCTGTCGCGGCCGCCCTATTGCCGGTAGGCGATTGGCTCACAGTCCGTTCGCCCTCCTCCGTGTGCGCCACGGTCAAGCCAGCCTCGCGGGATCCGCAGCCTGACTGGCGCTCAAGAGCTCGGTCTGCACGTCCGAACCCCGGATGAGACTCAGATCGACGGGACACCGATCAGCGATCGCGAGGATCCGAGCGCGCTGATCATCACTCAGCGGCCCATCGAGGACAATGGTGCGGGTGAACCGGTCGGGTGGCATCATGTCCGGCACCTTCTCGTGCTGCACGGTCGTGCTCGCCCGTTCGAGCGGAAAGCCCTTGCGGTTCGCATAGAGACGCATCGTCATCACCGTGCAGGCTGCGAGGCCGGCAGATACGAGTTCGTAGGGAGATAGTCCGGTCCCGAGGCCACCGACCGATGCTGGCTCGTCGGCGAACAGAGTGTGCTCGCCGCTGCGGACCTTGAGCTGGAACGTCCCTGCAAGAGTTTCGGTGGAGACGACGCCCTCCGCAACCTCGACCTGCGGAAGATCCGCGCTGAGTGGTGGGAGAAAGCGGCTCGCCCAAACCGCCACCATGGCCGCGGCGTAGTTCGCGTCCGCGACGTCGGTGAGAAGGTGATCCGCGTTGTCGAGCGAGATGAAGCTTTTAGGGTGCCTGGACGCGACGAAGATGCGCGACGCGTGGTCGATGCCGACCACCTGATCCAGCGGAGAGTGCATGACCAGCACCGGCCGTCGCAGGGAGGCAATGGCCTTCTCGACGTCGATCCCCTCAACCGCCTCAAGGAACCCTCGGCGAATGAGGAAGGGCCTACCGGCAATCTCCACCGAGGCCTCGCCCTCGCTCGCGATGGTGTCCAGATCATTCGGTCCGAAGAGGCGCAAGATATGCTGAAGGTCGGCCGGCGCACCAATCGTCGCTACCGCCGCAATATCAGGCATGTCGGCGGCGGCTACGATCGCAGCGGTGCCACCCAGGCTGTGCCCGACGAGGAGGGACGGTGACATGCCCGCCGCCGCCATCGCATTTGCGGCGGCCCGAAGGTCCTCGACGTCCGACGCGAAGTTCACAGGTTCTCCCGTCCCACCGCCGATCCCGGTCCCGGCGAAATCGAACCTCAAGACCCCGATGCCCGCACGCGACAGCGCGCGCGAGATGTGAACAGCGGCGCGACTGTCTTTCCCGCACGTGAAGCAGTGGGCGAAGATCGCCCAGCCCCGCGGCGTCCCTTCCGGCGGTTCGAGGTGCCCGGACAGCGGAGAGCCAGCCCCACTGACAAACGTAAATGATCTTCCTGCCATGTCCATCAAACCTCCAGCACGCGGCTTGGCGGTTGCGCTCTCAGAACCTTCGACGGAGCTGAGCGGAGCGCACCGCCAACCGGTAATCGTCATCTCAGGCTATCATTTATATGTCTGGCGCATATAGACAAGCCCCTATACCATGATTATATGCGCCAAGCATACTTCTGCGACCTGCTTTCCAAAGGCGGTCTCACGGAAGAGGTATCAGTCAGGCGCGTGGGCCAAAGGACTATGGAACTCAATCAAGTCAGCTATTTCATCAACTTGGCCGAGACGCTGAATTTCACAGCGGCCGCTCGCTTGAGCGGTGTGTCACAGCCAAGTCTGACCCGCGCGATCCGCCGCTTGGAAGATGAGCTTGGCGGGCCGCTGATCTATCGCGACGGGAAGAACAGCCGCCTGACTGGCCTTGGCCATGACGTCGAGGCAGAATTCCGGCGCATGGTGGTCGCGATGAAGAGCGTTCGCAATCACTCGGAGCACTGGGCGATGGGGGGGCACCGCGTGCTGGATGTCGCCGTCGCGCCCACCGTCGGACCAAAGGAATTTACGGCATTCTTCGAGAGCGCATTGGCGGAGATGCCATCCATCGAAATCAAGCTGCACTCGCTCCAGTCGAACGAGGACACATCGGAGGTGCTTTCAGGAAAATACCACGCGTGCATCATGCCGCGTGAAACAAGACCGGAACGCAAGCTGGATGTGCATCCTCTATTTCGGGAGCGCTTCGTGCTCGGCTGTTCTGCAAACCATCCCTTGGCTGCCAACGAGATCGTGCGCGGCGAAGACCTGCTCGAGTTTCCTTTCGTCGATCGCCTGAAATGCGAGTTTCGCGATCGGATCCTCGATCACTTCGCGCGACGGGACTTGCTCATGCGACCTCGCTTTCGATCAGATCGCGAGGACTGGGTGCAACGGGTCGTCGCTGACGGCCACGCCATATGCATTCTTCCGGAACGATCGCCGACCGTGCAAGGCCTCGTCACTCGGCCGATCGACGGATTTGTCTTGGAGCGCGAAGTCGTGATCGCGACAGTATCCGGCTCCACGGCAACGGTCGAGATACGGAACATCGCGCAGCTGGCAGCCCGGTATGAGTGGAACTGAATCACGACGTGAAGAGCTTCGGCGCTATGGAAACTATACGCGCAGCGTATTGGATAAATCTGGGGCGCACTGCTATAGTCGGCGCAATGACTGCAAAGATAAATGACAGTGTGTCGAGCTCTCTAGATTAATTATTGGAGACTATCATGAAGTTTGAGAAGTCACAGGCAGCAGTTGACCGCCTGACCCCCGAGCAACGCCGGATTACCCAGGATTCGGGGACCGAAAGGCCCTTCACGGGCGAGTACAACGACAACAAGGAGCCTGGCATCTACGTCGACATAGTGTCGGGAGAGCCACTGTTCGCTTCGACGGACAAGTTCGATTCGGGTACTGGCTGGCCCAGCTTCACCAAGCCGATCGTTTCGGCAAACGTGAACGAGGTGCGGGACAGCGCACACGGCATGGTCCGGACGGAGGTCAGGTCAGTACACGCAGACAGTCATCTCGGCCATGTGTTCCCCGATGGTCCTTCCGACCGCGGCGGTCTGCGGTACTGCATCAACTCAGCGTCCCTTCGCTTCATCCCGCGCGACGAGATGGAGTCCGAGGGATACGGTGAATATCTCGATCAAGTAGAGGAGGCTTAACATGCATCAGCGCGCTGTTCTCGCAGGAGGATGTTTCTGGGGCATGCAGGATCTGATCCGCAAGCGGCCCGGCATCATCTCGACCCGTGTGGGTTACACGGGCGGCGATATTCCGAACGCCACGTATCGTAATCACGGCACGCATGCCGAGGGGATCGAGATTGTCTTCGACCCGACAGTGACGAGCTACCGGAACATCCTGGAATTCTTCTTCCAGATCCACGATCCGACGACGCTGAACCGCCAGGGCAATGATCGTGGGCTCTCCTACCGGTCGGGCATCTATTATGTCGACGAGGAGCAGAAGCGCGTCGCCGAGGATACGATCGCCGATGTGGATGCCTCGGGGCTGTGGGATGGCAAAGTGGTGACCGAGGTCCAGCCGGTCGGCGAGTTCTGGGAGGCCGAGCCCGATCACCAGGATTATCTGGAGAAGCACCCGGGCGGCTACACCTGCCACTTCGTCCGTCCCGGCTGGGTGCTTCCGAAGCGCCAAAAGGTTGACGACGTACAGCCAGCGGCCGGGACCGCGGCGGAATAGGCTTCACTGCCGTTGCCACTGCGCCGGTCCGGTCCGCAATCTTCGTGACCGCGTCGTTCAGCGACGCGGTCATCGAACCCTACTTCAGAGTGACGGCTCGTTCCAGTCAGTCGCCATCGCAACACCAGGATCGCAGATTTATGCCAGACCTCTCGTCCTTTCCGATCACGCAGCGCTGGCCGGCATCTCATCCCGATCGCCTGCAACTCTACGCAGCCCCTACGCCCAATGGCGTCAAGGTCTCGATCATGCTTGAGGAGACTGGCCTGGCGTACGAGCCCCACCTGATCGACATCTCGAACAACGAGTCGAAGGATCCGGCGTTCGTGTCGCTGAACCCGAACGGACGCATACCGGCGATCATCGATCCGGCTGGCCCTGACGGTAGACCCATCGCCTTATGGGAATCCGGTGCGATCCTCCTCTATCTGGCCGACAAGACGGGTCAGTTCATCTCCACCGAACCAGGCCAGCGTTACGAGACCCTAGCGTGGGTGTTCTTTCAGATGTCGGCCATCGGGCCGATGTTCGGACAGCTAGGCTTTTTCCTGCGATTTGCCGGCAAGGACTATGAGGACAAGCGACCTCGGCAGCGCTTTGTTGATGAATCCAGGCGTCTTCTCGGGGTCCTGGATCACCGGCTGGAGGGCCGCGAATGGATTGTCGATGATTACTCGATCGCGGACATTGCGACGTTTGGCTGGGTGAATGCGCTGGTCGAATTCTACGCAGCGGGCGACATCCTCGGCCTAAGCAGCTATTCGAACGTGCAGGCATGGCTCGAACGCGGGCTGGCGCGACCGGCTGTACAGCGTGGCCTGCGAATTCCTGCGAGGCCTGCATGACCATTATCGCCGCATATTATTACAACGAAGGTAAGCGAGTCCGTGAAATCAGGCTCGATGAGCACGTCGAACTAAACGAGAATCGCTCGGGCTTCTGCTGGATCGCGCTTAGCGAGCCCACCGCAGACGAACTCAGCGCGATCCAGACGACGTATAACCTCCATCCTTTGGCGATCGACAACGCCATGCACCCGCTGTGCCCGCCCAAGCTCGAGGTCTACAACGATGAGTTGTACGTCGTCGCCCAGACCGCCGAGCTGGTCGGCGACCGGATCAGCTACGGCAAGATGGCGATCTTCACCGGTCACAATCACCTTATCACCGTGCGGCACGGCAATGCCGGAGCGCTGGGCAAACTTCGGGAGCAACTCGAGGCATCGCCGACGCAGTTCGGCAAGGGTGTCGACTATGTGCTGCACGCGATCTTGCACCGAGTGGTCGACCAGTATCTGCCCATCTTCGAAATGATCGAGGACGACGTCCTGGCGATGGAGCGACGGTCGCTGCACGATTTCCTCGGGCCAGAAGAGGTGGCGCGAATCTTCGAACTAAGGTCCGAACTCACGCGGTTCCAGCGCACGCTCGGGGCTATGGCCGAGCTGGTGCGAAAGCTCGTTCGCGGCCACTTTCCCTGCATCAGCGCCGAAATGACACCATATTTCCACGACGTCGCGGACCATGTCCACCGCGTGCAGTCCATGGTCGACGGCCTCCTGCTTGTCCTGTCCACGGTCTTCGAGGCCAGCAGCCTTCTGGAAGCGCAAAGGATCGGTGTGGTCACTCGCCAGCTCGCGGCCTGGGCGGCGCTCTTGGCGGTCCCGACGGCGATCGCCGGAATATATGGCATGAACTTCAAGCACATGCCGGAACTGGACACGCCATATGGCTACTTCGTCGTGCTCGGAGTGATAGCGGTGTTCTGCCTTCTCCTATTCATGCGCTTCAAGAAGGCCAAGTGGCTATGAGTAACGCACTTCGCGAGCTTCTCCGTCCGCCGAGTCACAGCGCGCTTTGTGCGCGAGCGTGTCCAATCCAGTTCAAGATGAAGGTGCTTCCATGACCTCCCAGGTGACCGACGTTCTAGAAGCAGTCCAGTCATTCATCGCCAAAGGCTATGACCGCGAATACCGCGTCAAGGACGGCAATCTCGTCGATCTCGAACTAGGGTCAACCCTCGATGCATGCAGCATTCGCGTCGATGCGGCGTTGCGCCTCGAGAGCGGGGACGACGGCGAAGATGCCTCCAACATCTACGCGATCACCGATCCGGCGACAGAGCATAAAGGCCTGTTGATCGACGCCTTCGACGTGTTCCACGAAATCTGCCCCCGCGACTTGTCCGAGCGCCTTGTGGCGCATCGGGAAACAGCACCGGCAGGTGACCAGGACGCGCCGAGCAAGCACGGACTACGGAAAGTCTACAAGAGCGAGTTTCACAGCGATCCCGAGCGTTACGTTCTGCGCGAGGGCTTTCCAGACTTCCCGCCATGCCCTTTCGGCCAATCCTTCAGCATCCTCGGCTTCGATACCGCCGAGCAGGAATATGTCTGGCTCGTCACGAGCATCATTCGAGATCCTCGGCTGATCAGGGTTCCATACCAGGGCGAAGACGTCATCAGCGACGAATAGCGGTGTCGCTTAGCCGGAAAGGCTGGCCTTCCTGGCCCACACATCTGCAGGCTGAACTTTAAGAACATCGAAAATTAGGAGGTGATTATGGACTGGAACAAGGACCACATACGAGAAACTATGCTCTTGCTGGAGACAGCAGCGTTGCACAGCGCTCGCGAAAACTACCTGGACTATGTCTCTACCGCTCGGCTCGATCGGAGCGAACCGATCGAAAACGACGAACTAGCTCAGGCCGAGGTCGCGAGCGACTTCGCTGAAGCGCTCGATGACACGCTCCATGACTACGCCAATAAACTCGAAAAGCTCAGGACGATCGATTTCGGCCCCAAGTTGGCCGTCAACGAAGGCGCTGTCGTCAAGCTGTCCGGCCGCCACTTTGTGATCGCGGTGTCAACGAGCAAGTTTACCTGTCAGGGGCGTGAGCTCATGGGCATTTCCACGATGGCGCCGATCTTCGAAGCGATCGAGGGTGCCCGAGCCGGGGAGACCGTGCAGTTCAACGGCCGGGACCTCACCGTAGAAGACGTGGAATAAAGCCCTCCACCGCAGCCGGCGCGCTAGTGCCGAACGCCCTGCATCTCTTTCTGCATGCATACGGTCACTTGCAGCCGCGTTGACCTGGCTCATCAAAGGCAAACTCATGACAACACCTTCATTCTTCATCACCCCCGGATACGGGACGCGCCTGCATGACGCGCTTCATTATTCTCAGGCAATGCGCATTGGTGACCGCGTGGAGATCTCCGGACAGGGCGGATGGAACGACGATCTCGTCATTCCGGAGTCGATTGAGGAAGAGATCGAGCAGGCGTTCAAGAACGTGGAACGGACGCTCGCGACCGCCGGAGCACGCTGGCCGCATGTGGTCCACGTCAATTCCTATCACGTCGGTGGATTCCCTCCCGTGATCAACGAAACAATGGCCAAGCTGTATCGCCACTACATGCCCGACCGCGCTCCAATCTGGACGCAGTTGGGAATCGAAGCGCTGGGGCTTCCAACCATGCGTATCGAAATTCGCGTAACAGCTATCATCGCCTGACCCCGCGGTTCGTGCAGGCGCCGTGCCGCGCTAATCCCGCACGCCCTGCGCCCGCTTCTCCATGCATATCATCGTATCGAGAGATCCGGTTATCATCGGCGTGCTCGGAGAACGGGGGGCCGCCTTGGCCTGGTTGGCGCGCCTCGGCTGCCTGCGGGCGATGGCCAGCACTGCCAGGAGCGTGAGCAACGCCGCCGCATAAAGGAACAGGCCGCCAGGGCCGACGATATTCATTGCAGCTGCTCCTATTAGGGGGCCAGCGGCTGTCCCGATCCCGTTGAGCAACAGAAGCCCGCGCGCGGTGCCGAGTAGCCGACCGGCCGGAAGATCGTCGTTTGCGACGGCGAGACACAACGAATAAATCGGGATGCCAAAGCCGCCGAACAGCGCACCTGCCGCAAGGAGCAGCGGCAGAGGCGCTTCCACCGCCAACGCTACGCCGATGGCAGACGCTGCGGACGCCAGCGCCGCACCGGCGATGACAAGATTCCGGGGCACTCGATCCGAAAGCCAACCGAGTGGCCAATGGAAGGCGAGCGTTCCACCAAGAACCGCAGCCATGAAGGCGGAGATACCGCCCACATCGAGGCCGATGCTCTGGGCGAAGTTCGCGCCCATGCCCCAGAAACCACCGATAGCCAGGCCGGCCAGGAAAGCGCCAGCCGCAGCGAGAGGTGATACGAGGACGAGGTCCCTGAACGCGACCCATTCCTGTTCCACCTGGGCCGGCGGATGACTGGGCAGCAAGGTGATCGGAACCACCGCCGCTGATATCAGCAGCGACACGATGAGGAACAATGTCACGTCGGCGGGCGGTGCGATGTTGAGTAACGCCTGCCCGATTGCCCATGAGCCCATAGAGACAACTCCGAATATCGACAGGAGCTGCCCGCGTGTGGATGGCAATGCGTGGGCGTTGAGCCAACTCTCCGTTGCGAGGATCATGCCCGCGTAGGCGAAGCCGGTAATCAGGCGAAGCGGCATCCAGGCGATCGGCTCCACGAACGCCACATGGAGAAGGGCGGTCATCGAGGCAATGGCCGCGAAGCCGGCGAAGGTTCTGACATGTCCCACGGAGACGATGATCGGTGGCAACACGAGCGCGCCGATCGTGAAACCCGCGAAATAGAAGGACATCATCGCGCTGATCGCGCCGGTCGAGAACCCCTTATGGCCGGCTCTCACGATCAGGAGCGTGCTCAGCAGGCCATTGCCCAGCAGCAGAGCGGCGACGCTCAGCAGCAGCGCCGCCACCGGCGCGAGAACGAGGCCGCGCTTGCCCGCCGACCTCATGGTATCCATCGCCGGGCTCGTTCTCGGGCCTGACTTGAGGGTTGATACTCTGCCGCACTGATGAACTGGTCGAATGCTTCGCACCAGATGACGACCGTGTTGTAGTCACGGACATCGATGCCGGCAGGCACCTCGACGATGAAGCCGTTGAACGTCTTCACATCGCCCACGCGGACTGATCTGTCCTTGATTAGGAGAAAGGCCTCCTTCGTGTCGACGAAACGTGGTGCGAGGTAGAGCTTGTAGTCGGGACCAGGGGCGAGGCGCCCGATATGGGCGATACGGTCGCGCGAGACCCGGATCTCGCCTTCCCCCCAGTGAAGCAGGTCGCTGCCTTTGAGATCGCGGGCCAGACGCCCTGCGTAGAGCGTCTCGGCTGAGATGGTCCGCAAGGCCGCCGCGTCCGGGGCCTGGGGGGCGGTCAGGATCGGCAGCGTGTAGACACCGCCCGCGAAGCCCATGGCGAGCATCGCGAGATGGGTGGCAATCAGGATGACCCAGCGCCGCATCGGTTACACCAGCTCCAGTCCCTTCACGAGCTGATCGGCGTCGAGATGGAAGTCCGAGAATACGATGCGGCCGCCAGCGTCCATCACGGAGAACCAGGGCGTTCCCCGCGTGCGGTAGTCCTCCATGAAGGTGGGAAGCGTCGCGCCGGCAGGTGGCTCGTCCTGACCGAACGCGACAGGAAGCGCATACTTGAGCTGGTTCACGCGCAGCTTCTCGAAGGTGTTCTCATCCGCTCCTTCGAAGACGGTCTGGATCACCGCGAAGCCCACGCCCTTGGCGCTCAATGCACCATGCAACCTTTGTAGCGTCGGAAATCCATGCAAATGGCAGCCACGGCACCAGTGCTGGAAGGCGAAGAGGACTTTCGGGCCGGTGCCGAGATCCGACAGCTTGAGCGGCGCGATGCTTTCTCCATCCGCGCCAATCCATCTCTGCACCCGCAGCTCGGGGGCTTGTCGTTCGTCGACGCTCATCTGATCCTCCAATTCCGATGCAGAAGTCCGATGAGTGGTCGCGTGTGGCGATGGCACGCGAACCTCACCGCCTTGATCCCCTACAGGTTGTAGGATGCGAGTTCGCCGACCGATACCTCGTGGCCAGCCCCGCCGTTCTTCCGTCGGTGTGTCACCGCCGCCCCTCAATGACAAAGGCGCGATAGCGGGAACCGGCAAAACGGTGCGCAGCGATGGTTTGGTAGGCGGGGCTATGATACCAATCACGGGCGGCCTGCATCGTCGGGAACCGCAAAATTACGGCCCCTTCGACGGGCGGCCCCTCCAAATGCTCCATCGCGCCATAAGCGGCGAGAAAGGTTACGTCGTGGCCATCGAACGATGGGCCGACGCCTGCAGAATAGGTTGCGAGTTCTTCCGGATCGGTGGTTTCTTCGCGGGTGAAGACGACGAACGCTTCCATCTTAAAGTCTTTCATAAGGTCGCATCTGCAGGCCACCGCCGCTGGCGATGGCCTTAAAGTCGTCAGGCTGGCAGCTCGAACCCGATTTTCGTGAGTGCCTCGACGCACGCATCCTGATCCTGCTGATAGTTGCCTCCGGAGATGCCGATCCCGCCGATCAACTTCCCGTCTTCCAGGATCGGATAGCCTCCGCCGACAGCGACCATCCGGGGGCGATAGGCCAGCGGCGCCACTTTTGGATCGTTCGAAACATAGTCGTTCCAGACATGGGTGGGGTACCCAAACGAGGCGGAACTCCAAGCCTTGTCGATGGCAACATCGACGGTGAGAAACGGCGCGTCATCAGTGCGCTCGAACGCGCGCAGGTTACCGGTGGCGTCGACGACGGCGACCGCAGCCGGGATGCCGATTGTACGTGCCGCGGCGATCGCCGCGTCGATGAGGGCGACGGCGGTTTCGCGGTTGATCGAGGCGGTGGCAATGGATTTCGTCATGAAATTTCCTTCGCCGTGGCGTAATCCGTCCGGCGTTCTTGAGGTTAGAAAAGACGTTCGGCGGTGGCAGTCATCAGAAGCCTTCGAGGACAATCTTGCCTCTTGCCGCGCCACTTTCGATCAGTGCGTGCACCGTCTTCAGATTGGCGGCATTAATTGGCGACAATTTTTCGGTTAGCGTCGTGCGAATTTTGCCGTCGTCCACCAGCACCGCCAGCGAATTGAGGATCTTGCCCTGCTCATCCATGTCGGGCGTGCCGTAGAGCGACCGTGTGAACATCAGCTCGTGGTGGATCGACACTGCCTTGCGCTTGAACAGCATGACGTCGAGCGCCTTGGGATCGTCGATGAATCCGAACCGTCCTTGCGGGGCGATCAGTTCGGCGATGTCGGATGCATGCTGCTCGGTATGCGTGGTCGAGAACACGAAAGCGGGAGCGCCGATGTTGAGCTCGGCAATCTGTGGCGCGAGCGGCCGAGAGTGGTCGATGACATGATGAGCCCCAAGCCCTTTAACCCACTCCTGGGTTTCCGGCCGAGAGGCGGTGGAGATGACGATGAGATCCGTGCGCTGTCGAGCGATCTGGATGGCGATCGACCCGACCCCACCCGCACCACCGATGATGAGGATCGCCGCCGCCCCGGGAACGGGCTTCGTCACGTCCAGGCGATCGAACATGGCTTCCCAGGCCGTCAACGTCGTGAGTGGCAGCGCCGCCGCTTCCGCCCAGTCGAGCGACGCGGGTTTACGACCGACGATCCGGGCGTCGACGAGATGGAACTCCGCATTGGTGCCAGGCCTTATGAGCGATCCGGCATAATAGACCTCGTCGCCTACCGCGAACTGCGTCACGTCGGGGCCGACCTCTTGCACGATCCCGGCCGCATCCCATCCCAGCACTTTCCAATCGCCATCAGCGGGCGGCGTGCTGCTGCGGATTTTGTAGTCGACCGGGTTGACCGAGACAGCCTTCACCTCAACCAGGATATCGCCTCCTTCAGCGACAGGCCGAGGCAGATCAATGTCGACCAGAGAGGCGTCCTCGGCGATGGGTCCCGGAACCTTGTAACCAACGGCTTTCATCGGTGTCTCCAGCTTGCTGTATCCTGAAGTCTTATCGATCAGATCGAAATTTCTTCCGAAATATACTCAGGATTTAAAGATTTCGCGTGTCAGACTATGAAGGTATGCGCGCAACATATCCAATAGCGGTACGACATAGTTTCCATACCTCGGAGCCGGATTCAGAAGTTTATCGAAAATAGCGGTTTATTGCTGTTCGGCGGGTGAGCATCCGGATGGAGGCGATAAGCGCCCAAGCGGTTGAGGAGTCGACCTCTCAGCGGTCGCGTTGGCAGGGGCGATCTCGCCCGCCGGTCTCACACCAACGTTGGCAAGCGACGGCGTCCGCTCGAAATCCGCTGACGGGGATACGCCTGCAATGCCGATTCGAAGCTATCGAAACTATAGCTACAGGGTATTGGGAAATCATACTGGACTGACGCTATAGTCTTCACGCATAACCACGACTCAAAATGGTCCAACACTTTTCTCTACGCTAATAGGGGAGCCCGCAGAATTCGGAAAAAATCGTACGCTAAGGTTTTCCGGGCATCCGTAAGGGCCGAAACTTCCCGTCTTCCAGTCTGCGGCTCTGCCGCCAGACGTAATCGCCGGTTCATGTACAGGACCTTAAGCGGCGAGTCCATTTAAAACGCCTTCCAAGGTCCTGTTCTGTATCGACTTTCTCTGCTTGGTTCGGCAGGCGTTCTTGGCCAAATAATCGGCAGCCCATTCCAATCTTTCCCTTATTTCTGTCAGCGCCCTATGGGCCACTGCTTCCAATAGCGGTAGCCACCACGTCGCACTGTTCTTCGACGCTTTCAGCATCGATAGCGCCCCACTCATCACACTCTGCGCGACCCGTCTCTTCATCACCAGCGACAGCAGGCTCGTCCACACCAACCCCTCGGCAATCGCTTTCTCGCCCGTCACAAACCCCTTGAGCCGGTTGTGCGATTTCCACTCTTTAAATAACAACTCCACCTGCCAACGGCAGCGATACAGGCTCATCACCTGCTCTGCTGACCATGCTGCTCGCGGTAGGTTCGTCATCCACAGACAGAACCGCTTTTCCTCAGCAAACCAGCGCCGGATCAACCGGTACTCGACCTGGCCGGACTTCACCACCATATCCAGTACCTCGGCCCGACAGCGTCGCCGTCCGGCCTCTCTCAGAGATAGTCCCGCCAGCTTGGGTACTTCCCGTCCATCACCGCGCCAGGCTTGGATTATCTTGGGGTTCAGGCTTTTCGTGCCGCGCACCAGATAAAATCCGCCAGCGTCGTTCACCTGCTCAAACCAAGCCCTGTCAATGTAACCTGCGTCAGCCAGCAGCAGGCAGTTGGTCAGCGTGTGGGCTTCAGGCAGAAATTGCCGTTCCCCTGCGGTATCGGCAGACACACTCATGCACAACGGGCTCTGCTCCGACAGTGACATGGTCATATGGCACTCGATAGCTGCCGGACTGATGGTCTTGAACCGGCCGGGAAAATCAGCAGCAAGGCGCCGATGCACCGCAAAGGAGGTGCCATCGTGCAGTAACACCTGCTTGAACGCGCCGAGGGAGGCTGCTTTGAGTTGATGGTCGATACGCAAGGCGATGGCCCGCTCGACCAGGGCTTTCATAAACAGGGCAAAGCTCTCTTTGCGCAGCTGATTGTGAAACGGTTTGTAAGAAACCTGATGGGTGTTTACCAGTTGCAAGGCATTGAAATGGCGGTGTAAACCGGCAATGTCATTGACCTGGTCGCCTCCCATGGCCCGCAGCAGTGCAGGTACGAGCATGGCTGGGGTAATGGCACGCTGACGCAGACAAAACTTGCAGAGCCGAGCAATGCGCTCGAGTGCGGCGGGAGCCAAGAGTTGCTCCAGATAGTAATTAGCGTTGATAATAGTCATAGGCTTCGCGCGTGTTGATTTTGTTTGGCGATAAAATCAGATCACAAACGAAGCCTTTTTTATATCTATTTCAATTGGTTGCCGCTAAAGATCCTGTACATGAGTGAGGGTTATGGTGGCTATATGCTGGATATTGCTATTCAGATGACAGCCATATGGGGAAGATTACAGGCGCCTGAAATAACAGCAGAGTATGGAGTGACTACCACGGCTGGAGGTTGGCACGGGCTGATCCCCTCTCCCTTTGGGAGAGGGTTAGGGTGAGGGGAGCTGGCTGACCGGGTGTAGCAACCAGGCGGCATTACACCGCTGAATCTTCAGTTATTGAAATTCCACGCGATCGGCAGTTCGACGTCGAAGATAAGTGCATCCCCGTCGAGGCGAAAGGCCAGGCTGGTCTGGTGCTGGTCGTATTCGTTGATAATCAGGCAGCTCTCGGCGAAGTTGGACTCGTAGTTGATATGGGCCACTCCTTCACGGCCGTCAGCGAGTTCGATGCTGAGCACCCGCAGCGGGTTCTCCTGACTGAGGTTGACCCGGGTGTCCCCCACGTCCACCAGCCGTTCCAGCAGAGGGAAGAAATCTTGTCTGTGGGTCGTTATGGCCTGGGTGATGGCCTGCTCCAGCTCAGCCTGGGTGGCGAAGGGGCCGCCGAGTGGGTAGCGGGTCTGGATCCTTTCCTGAGTCATTGCGTTTCCTCCTGAACTGAGATGTGGCAACAGTTTGGCCGCTGCAGTGACCTGTCATGTACAGGATCTTTAGCTACAACCAATTGAAATAGATAGAAAAAAGGCTTCGTTTGTGATCTGATTTAATCGCAAAAAAAAACCGACACGCCCGAAGCCATGACTATTATAAATGCAACCCAGTACCTCAAGCAACTTCATAGCTCTTCTGAACTCAACCGGATCGGTAAATTTACCGGTTTTTGTCAGCGACTCCGGGATATCCAGCCTGCGAGACTACTCCCGGCTCTGCTCTCAGGGCTTGGTTGCGACAAGGTGGATGGTATTGCTGGTTTGCATCGCCATTTCAATGCGTTGCAGCTCCATGATACTGACCAAATAGCGTATAAACCCTTTCACAACCAGTTACGCAAGCAGGGTTTTCCCTTGTTCATGCGCGCACTGGTTGAACGAGCCATCGCCTTACGCCTCAAGGAGTGTCTACCGGACGCCCACGGACTGGCAGGCTTTGAGCAGGTACTGCTGCAGGACGGGTCGTCATTCGCGTTACATCCGCAATTGGCAGAACATTTCCCGGGCCGATTCAATAAGCACAGCCCCGCTGCGGTAGAGTGTCATATGACCATGTCCTTGCTGGACCAGTCGCCGATATCGATGAGTATCACGGCGGATACCGAATCGGAGCGCAAGCATCTTCCGGCCGCAAATTCGTTAAATAACAAACTGTTATTGGCGGATGCCGGTTACATCAGCCGCGAGTACTTTGCTGATGTGACCAAAGCCAAAGGAAGCTATCTGGTCAGAGGGAGTCAAAATCTCAATCCCAAAGTACAGGCAGCTTACCGACAGGACGGCAGGGAAATGCCCAAGTTACTCGGAAAAAAGCTCAAGGATATCGATCGGAGAAGCTGCAGAGCCGAGGTTCTGGATCTGGATGTGAGTTCGGGAAAGTATAAATATCGACTCATAAGACGTTGGTTTGCAGAGGAAAAACGGTTCTGTATATGGATGACCAATCTTCCGCGTGAGCGATGGCCAGCCGAGAAGGTGATGGCATTGTATCGTTGCCGTTGGCAGATCGAACTGTTGTTCAAAGAGCTGAAATCACATAACCGGTTGAAGGCGTTCGCGACACGACAAAAAGCGATAGCGGAAGGCTTGATCTGGGCTAGTTTGCTGGCCTTGCTGGTCAAACGTCGGCTGGCGCTGACGCTGATTGGCAGCGCGGAGTTATCGATGCTGAAGATTGCCAAAAACAGCGCGCTTTGGTTAATGCCGATATTGGCGAGCATCATCCATGGTGCGTGGCAGGAAATAACAGAGAAGTTGGAGTGGGCAATGGTGTATTTATCCAAAAACGGCAAAAAGAGTAGGCAGAGAAAATCCAAGCAAAACAACACGTTAGACGGTATTATTAATTCGCTTGCCGCTTAAGGTTCTGTACATGATCGCCGGTTAGGTTGATGTGCTCCCAGCCCAGCGGCGACAGGAATTGCAGCAGCTCGCCGTCCACCGGCTTGCCGGCCTCGACCAACCCCTGGGTGGCGCGTTCCAGGTACACCGTGTTCCACAGCACGATAGCCGCCGTCACCAGGTTGAGGCCGCTGGCCCGGTAGCGCTGCTGCTCGAAGCTCCGATCCCTGATTTCCCCAAGGCGGTTGAAGAACACCGCCCTGGCCAGCGAGTTGCGCGCCTCACCTTTGTTCAGGCCGGCATGCACGCGGCGGCGCAGTTCAACACTTTGCAGCCAGTCCAGGATGAACAGCGTGCGCTCGATCCGGCCCAGCTCGCGCAGGGCCACGGCCAGTCCGTTCTGGCGCGGGTAGCTGCCGAGCTTGCGCAGCATCAGCGAGGCGGTGACGGTGCCCTGCTTGATCGAGCTGGCCAGGCGCAGGATGTCGTCCCAGTGGGCACGCACGTGCTTGATGTTCAGGGTGCCGCCGATCAGCGGGCGCAACGTCGGGTAGGCTTGCACGCCCTGCGGCACGTACAGCTTGGTTTCGCCGAGGTCGCGGATGCGCGGCGCGAAGCGGAAGCCTAGCAGGTGCATCAGGGCAAAGACGTGATCGGTGAAGCCGGCCGTGTCGGTGTAGTGCTCCTCGATCCGCAGGTCGGACTCGTGGTACAGCAGGCCGTCGAGCACATAGGTGGAATCGCGGACGCCGACATTCACCACGCGGGTGCTGAACGGCGCGTACTGGTCGGAGATATGGGTATAGAACAGCCGTCCCGGCTCGCTACCGTACTTCGGGTTGACGTGCCCGGTGCTCTCGCCCCGGCCACCCGCGCGGAAGCGCTGGCCATCGGAGGATGAGGTCGTGCCGTCGCCCCAGTGGGCGGCAAAGGCGTGGCGATACTGGTGGTTGACCAGCTCGGCCAAGGCCGCCGAATAGGTTTCGTCGCGGATGTGCCAGGCTTGCAGCCAGGACAGCTTGGCGTAGGTCAGGCCGGGGCTCGACTCGGCCATCTTGGTCAGCCCGAGGTTGATCGCATCACCGAGGATTGCGGACAGCAGCAACGTCCTGTCTTTGGCCTCGGCCCCGTCCTTCAAGTGGGTGAAGTGGCGGCTGAAGCCCGTCCAGTCGTCCACGTCCATCAGCAGTTCGGTGATCTTGATGCGCGGCAGTAACTGGCTGGTTTGGTCGATCAGCGCCTGCGCCCGATCCGGCACCGCCGCATCCAGCGGGGTGATTTTCAGCCCTGACTCGGTGAGGATGGCATCGGGCAGCTCGTTGTCCTTGGCCAGGCGGGTGACGGTGGCCAACTGCTCGTCCAGCAGCTGCAAACGCTCTTCCTGGTACTGGTCGCTGTTCGGGTTGATCGCCAGGGGCAGGGCCTGCTCGCGCTTGAGTGCGGCGAACTTCTCGGCCGGCAGCAGGTAGTCGTCGAAGTCGCGGAACTGCCGCGAGCCCTTGACCCAGATGTCGCCGGAGCGCAGGGCGTTCTTCAGCTCGGACAGGGCGCAGATTTCGTAGAATTTCCGGTCGAGGCCTTCCGGGGTGATCACCAGCGGCTTCCAGCGCGGCTTGATGAAGGCCGTGGGTGCATCGGCCGGCACCTTGCGCAGGTTGTCGGCGTTCATCTCACGCAGGGTCTGCACGGCTGCCAGCACGCCTTGCGCGGCCGGCGCGGCGCGCAGTTCCAGCACCTCCAGCAAGGCCGGCGTGTAACGGCGCAGGGTGGCGAAGTTCTCGCCGACCAGGTGCAGGTGGTCGAAGCCTTCCGGCCGGGCCAGCAGCTCGGCCTCGCTGACGCTCTCGGTGAACTCGTCCCAGGGAATCACCGCCTCGATGGCGGCATAGGGGTCGCTGCCGCTTTCCTTCGCTTCCAGCAGCGCCTGGCCGATCCTGGAGTACAGGCGCACCTTGTCGTTGATCGCCTTGCCCTGCTTCTGGAACTGCTGCTGATGCTTGTGCTTCGCGCCGCTGAACAGCTTGACCAGGATGCGGTCATGCAGATCGACCAGCTCATCGATCACGGTCGCGGTGCTCTCCAGCACCACGGCGGCCAGGGTCGCGTAGCGGCGCTGCGGCTCGAACTTACCGAGGTCTTTGGGCGTCATCTGCCCACCCTCGCGGGCCAGCTTGAGCAGGCGGTTCTGGTGGATGTGCCGGCCCAGGCCTTCGGGCAAGTCCACCAACTGAAATGTCTTCAGCCGCTCGATGTGTTCCAGCATGTGCCGAGAGTTGGGTTTCAGCGGTGCCTGGCGCAGCCAGGTCAACCAGGTGATGCTGCTGCCGGCCTTGAGCTTCAACAGCTCGTCCAGCTTGGCCCGATGCGAGTCCGTGAGTGGTTCGACCAGGGCGCGGTAGACCCGCCGATTGGCTCGCGCAATGGCTTCCGAGCAGGCCCGGTCAATCACGCTCAGCGCCGGCAGGATGCGTCGTTTCTGCCGTAGGCTCTCCAGGGCCTGACCGGCCAGCAGCAAGCCTTTGTCGGTCTGCTGGGCCAGCTCGGTTAGCTCGCGCACCAGGGCGCGGAAGTCGGACAGGCCGAACGGGGCCAGTTGCAGGTAGGTGCGCAGTTCCTGGGCATGCTCGCGACGGGTCACGTCGCGCTCGCCGTACTTTGCCCAGCTCGCCGGCTCGGCCTGGACTTGCTTCGCCACCCACAGGATGACCGGCTCGGGCAGCTCGCTGTCGGTTCCCAGCGCGTAACCGGGGTAGCGCAGCAGGCAGAGCTGCACGGCGAAGCCGAGGCGGTTGGCGTCGCCGCGTCGCTGGCGGATCAGCGACAGGTCGGAGTCGTTGAAGGTGTAGTAGCGGATCAGGTCATCCTGGCTTTCCGGCAGCGCAAGCAGGGTGTCCCGCTCCGTGGCCGAGAGGATCAAGCGACGCGGCATGTGTCAGTCGTCCGTGCGGAGGTACTGGTAGAGGGTTTCCCGGCTGATGTTGAACTCGCGGGCAAGCTGCGCCTTGGGCTCGCCGGCCGTCGCTCGCTGCCGCAGGGTAGCAGCCTGCTCATCGGACAGGGCTTTCTTGCGGCCCCGGTACGCGCCACGCTGCTTGGCCAAGGCGATGCCCTCACGCTGCCGCTCGCGGATCAGGGCGCGCTCGAACTCAGCGAAGGCCCCCATCACCGACAGCATCAGGTTGGCCATCGGCGAGTCCTCGCCAGTGAACACCAGGCCCTCCTTCAGGAACTCGATGCGCACGCCGCGCTGAGTCAGCTTCTGTACCAAGCGACGCAGGTCATCGAGGTTGCGGGCCAGCCGATCCATGCTGTGCACCACCACTGTATCGCCTTCGCGGACGAAGCTCAGCAGCGCTTCGAGCTGGGGGCGCTGGGTGTCCTTGCCCGATGCCTTGTCGGTGAACACCTTGCTCACCTGGGTTTGTTCCAGCTGGCGTTCCGGGTTCTGGTCAAAGCTGCTGACCCGGACGTAGCCGATGCGGTGCCCCTGCACGATGTCTCCTTGGTTGAAGGCGGCTTAAGTGCACTTTCTGTTCCGTTGTGCCTCAAAGCCCATTTCTGTCAGGCTGAAATCTATAACCTTCGCGGGCATGTGTCAAAAAATGGGAAAGCAGACTCTATTCTGACGAAGCGGCGCGGCCCTGCCTGACATCAAGTTAGGGTATGCCTCAGTCTGACGGCAGCGAGCCGCAGGTGTTCGGATCAGCACCGGTTTCGTTCTCTGCCTTGGCCCGCGCCTGGAAGCGCTGATAGCACTCCAGCCCGCAGAAGTGCTCGACGTACTCCACGCCTTCCGGGGTAAAGGCGGCATCGAGCGGGATTTCCTTGCAGCACACGCAGCAACTGCTGGTAGTCGGATTATTTACATTCATGGTGTCACCCCTCCATTGGCTGACAAAGGCGGCGAAGGCCGCCGCCGGCATTGGCTTGGCGAACAGGAAGCCTTGTCCCGTATCGCACTCCGCTTGCCGCAACAGTGCGAGACTGGTCGGCGTTTCCACGCCCTCGGCCACCACGTCCATGCCCAGCCCGTGCGCAAGCTGAAGGACGGAGCGCACGATGGTTCGGTCGCGGTGATCGGCGACGAGTCCGGCGACGAAGGACTGGTCGATCTTGAGCGTAGTAATCGGGCAGCTCTTCAGGTGTTGCAGGCAGGAATACCCCGTCCCGAAGTCATCGGCTGCGAAGCGCACACCGATTTGTCGCAAGGCTTCCAGGGCGGGGAAGAGCGCCGGATCGCCGAACGCGACCGATTCGGTCAGCTCGATTTCAAGAGACTCGGCGGGCAACTCGGCATCAGCCAGCATGTCCTTTACCCACCCGTCGAAACCCGGTCTCACTTGGCTCGCCGAAACATTGACGGCCAGCCGGAACGGTTGCCACGCCAGCTTCCGCCACTCGCGCATCTGGCGGCAGGCTGCGCCCAGCACCCAGGCACCGATTTCCGGCATCAGGCCGGACGATTCGACCACAGGCAGGAACTGGCCGGGCGGCAGCAGCCCGAGCGTCGGATGACGCCAGCGCAACAGGGCTTCCGCACCGACAATCTGGTCACTGCGCAGATCGACTATCGGCTGGTAATGCAGCTCAAGTTGCCCGCGCACAACCGCCTGCGCCAACTCGGTCGCCGTCCATCCGGCGGGGTGCGAGGTCGTCATGATCCGCCCCGGAAGGCCCGCAGTAGCCGCGTCACGGACAGCACGAACAAGCCGGTCAGCGTGAGGGCTGCAATACCCCAATGCTCCCCGATGAATGCGCCGGCGGTCGTTCCGGCCAGCACAACGGCGAGAATCGGCAAATGGCAGGGACAGGTGAGCACGGCCAGCGCGCCCCACAGGTAGCCGGTGAACGGCTTGCGTGTCTTGGTCGGCAGGCGTTCCGGGCCGTTCATGGCAGACTCTCCGTGTGCTGTGCCGGCTCGGTCGGCAGGGTGGCCAACTGCGCTTCCAGATCGGCCAACGCTTCGCGCCGGCGTTCGACGAACTGGCGCAGCACGGCAAGCTGCGTGGCCGCTTCGCCACCGTCCGCTGCATCCAGCGCCCGGAACAGCCGCGCCAGCGCATCGAGGCCGATGCCCGCTTCGAAGGCGGACCGCACAAAGCACAGCCGCTGCAAGGCCGCCTCGTCGAACAGGCCGTAGCCGCCTGGCGTGCACGCCACCGGCCGCAACAAGCCGCGCAGCAGGTAGTCGCGCACGATATGCACGCTCACCCCGGCATCAAGGGCCAGCCGGGACACCGTGTAGGCGTTCATCGAACACCTCCTTTTCCTCACCCGGCGCAGCAGGAAAGCTGCTTCACGTCCTTGTTGAAGGTCTGCGCCGCGAGTTTCAGCCCCTCGACCATCGTCAGGTAGGGGAACAACTGGTCGGCCAGCTCCTGCACCGTCATCCGGTTGCGAATCGCCAGCGCGGCGGTCTGGATCAGTTCGCCCGCTTCCGGCGCGACCGCCTGCACGCCGATCAGGCGTCCGCTACCTTCTTCAACGACCAGCTTGATGAAGCCGCGTGTGTCAAAGTTGGCAAGCGCCCTCGGCACGTTGTCCAGCGTCAGCGTGCGACTGTCGGTTTCGATGCCGTCATGGTGTGCTTCCGCCTCGCTGTAGCCCACGGTCGCTACCTGCGGATCGGTAAACACCACGGCCGGCATCGCGGTCAGGTTCAGGGCCGTGTCACCGCCGGTCATGTTGATGGCGGCACGGGTGCCGGCCGCCGCCGCCACATAGACGAACTGCGGCTGGTCGGTGCAGTCGCCGGCGGCGTAGATGTGTTCCACGCTGGTGCGCATGCCGGGGTCGATGACGATCGCGCCTTGCGGGTTGAGCGTGACGCCCGCAGCATCCAACGCCAGGCTGCGCGTGTTGGGTGAGCGGCCGGTGGCGATCAGCAGCTTGTCGGCGCGCAGTTCGCCGTGCGTCGTGGTGAGCACGAATTCGCCGTCCCCTTCACCATTGATATAGGCGACCTGACTGGCCTGGGTGTGTTCCCGCACCTCGATGCCTTCCATGCGGAATGCGGCCGTGACGGCTTCGCCGATGGCCGGGTCTTCGTGGAAGAACAGCGTGTTGCGCGCCAGGATCGTCACCTTCGCTCCGAGTCGGGCGAACGCCTGCGCCAGTTCCAGCGCGACGACCGATGAGCCGATCACGGCCAGGCGCTTAGGGATAGTCTCGCTGACCAGCGCCTCGGTGGAAGTCCAGTAAGGCGTGTCCTTCAAGCCGGGAATCGGCGGCACGGCCGGACTCGCGCCGGTGGCGACCAGACAGCGGTCGAACGTCACGATGCGCTCGCCGCCGTCAACCAGGCGCACAGTCAGGCTCTGGTGATCCTTGAAGCGGGCCTCGCCGCGCAGCACGGTAATCGCCGGATTGCCCTCCAAGATGCCTTCGTATTTGGCGTGACGCAGTTCATCGACGCGGCCTTGCTGCTGGGCCAGCAGCGCTGTGCGCTGGATGGCCGGCTCGGCGACCGTAATGCCACTATCGAACGGACTTTCCCGGCGCAGGTGGGCAATGTGGGCGGCACGGATCATGATCTTGGACGGCACGCAGCCGACATTGACGCAGGTGCCGCCGATGGTGCCGCGCTCGATCAGCGTGACGTGCGCGCCTTGTTCGACGGCCTTCAGCGCTGCCGCCATCGCGGCGCCGCCGCTGCCGATCACGGCGATATGGAGCTTGCCAGCATCCCCGCCAGCCTTGTCATCACTGCCCAGCCATTCGCGCACCTTGCCGAGCAATCCGCCGCCCGCCGGAGCCACGGGCGCATCGGCGAGCGTAGCCCGATAGCCGAGTCCGGCCACGGCAGCGGTCAGCGTATCCGGCGATGTGTCGGCCTCGATGGCGAGCCTGGCGCTGCCCTTGGCATAGGAAACCTCCGCTGATTGCACGCCAGGCACTTTCTCCAGAGCTTCCTTGACGTGAACCGCGCAGGAGTCGCAGGTCATGCCGGTAATTTTGAGGGTGGTCATTCATCGTTCCTTTTCTGTGTTGGCTGCCGACTTCCGCCGTCAGCCTTGTTTCGTGGGGAGTTCGCAACCGTCCGGGCCGCAACGGCGATGTGCCGGCGAAACCAAGTCCCAGATCGACACGCCGACCATCAGCGCCAGGCCGGTGTATACGAGGTGTGCTGCCCACCAGTTGCCAAGCAGCCAGACAGTTCCAGCGAACACGATGGCTGGCCCGATCATGCCGAGCAGACTGCGGTGCCATTGGCGATGACTGAGCCAGCCCAATGCGTTCGCCAGCAAAGCCACGACAGCGAACAGCGGCAGCAGCTTGGAGATGAACAATCCTTCGTATTCCTGTAGAAAACCGAGGCCGAAGGCCGCGCCCAAGCTGGCGATGGCCGGGAAGCACACGGCGCAGCCCATCGCGGAAACAACGCTGCCAAGCGCGCCAGCCTTGTCGGCAATGCGTGTGATCAGTCCCATGATCGCCCCAGGTTCGGGTTCAGTGGTTCACTGCTTGATGCTGGAGGGATAGCCCGCATCGGTGGTGGCCTTGGTCAGCTTCTGCACGCTGGTCTTGGCATCATCGAAAGTGACAACCGCTTCGCGGGTCTCGAAGGTCACGTCAACCTTGCTGACGCCTTCGACCTTGGAAATCGCCTTCTTGACGGTGATCGGGCAGGCGGAGCAGGTCATGCCCGGTACAGACAGCGTGACGGTCTGAGTGGCGGCCCACACCGGGGCAACAATGGCGGCGAGCGCGAGGGAGGCAAACAGTTTTTTCATGGTGAACTCCGATCAGTAGAAAAATGGCATGACGTAGGGAAATCCGAGGGCGACCAGGACCAGCACGGCCACGACCCAGAAAATGAGCTTGTAAGTAGCTCGCACTTGGGGAATCGCGCAGACCTCACCCGGTTTGCAGGCTTGCGTAGGGCGGTAGATGCGCCGCCAGGCGAAGAACAACGCGACCAACGCTGCACCGATGAAAATCGGGCGATACGGCTCCAGCACGGTCAGGTTGCCGATCCATGCCCCGCTGAATCCCAAGGCGACCAAGACCAGCGGCCCGAGGCAGCAGGCCGAGGCGAGGATGGCGGCCAGCCCGCCAGTGAAGAGCGCGCCGCGCCCGGTTTGTGGTTCAGACATGCGCTTGTCCTTTCGAATTTGAATTGGATAGCGTAACCTTACTTCCGTACTCATGTACGGAGTCAAGCGATATGGAAAACAATTTGGAAAACCTGACCATTGGCGTTTTTGCCAAGGCAGCCGGCGTCAATGTGGAGACCATCCGGTTCTATCAGCGCAAGGGCTTGTTGCCCGAGCCGGACAAGCCTTACGGCAGCATTCGCCGCTATGGCGAGGCGGATGTAACGCGGGTGCGCTTTGTAAAGTCGGCCCAGCGGCTGGGCTTCAGTCTTGATGAGATTGCCGAGCTGTTGCGGCTCGACGATGGCACCCACTGCGAGGAAGCCAGCAGCCTGGCCGAGCACAAGCTCAAAGACGTGCGCGAGAAGATGGCGGACTTGGCACGCATGGAGGCCGTCCTGTCTGATCTGGTGTGTACCTGCCATGCACGAAAAGGGAATGTTTCCTGTCCGCTGATCGCGTCGCTACAGGGTAGAACAAGCCAGACAGGGGCTGCTACAGCTTAGCGTGCTTTATTTAATGAGATGGTCACTCCCTCCTTCCCGGTACTATGCTGAGGACAGGCTTTCATTCGGAGAACTATCATGGAAAACATTGCGCTCATTGGTATCGATCTGGGTAAAAACTCTTTCCATATTCATTGCCAGGATCGTCGCGGGAAGGCTGTTTACCGTAAAAAATTTACCCGGCCAAAGTTGATCGAATTTTTGGCGACATGCCCCGCTACAACCATCGCAATGGAAGCCTGTGGCGGTTCTCACTTTATGGCACGCAAGTTGGAAGAGTTGGGGCATTCCCCAAAGCTGATATCACCACAATTTGTCCGCCCGTTCGTTAAAAGCAATAAAAACGACTTTGTCGACGCCGAAGCTATTTGTGAAGCAGCATCGCGTCCGTCTATGCGTTTTGTGCAGCCCAGAACGGAATCTCAGCAGGCAATGCGGGCTCTGCATCGTGTCCGTGAATCCCTGGTTCAGGATAAGGTAAAAACAACCAATCAAATGCATGCTTTTCTGCTGGAATTTGGCATTAGCGTTCCCCGAGGAGCTGCCGTTATTAGCCGACTGAGTACCATTCTTGAGGATAATAGTTTGCCTCTTTACCTCAGCCAGTTATTGCTGAAATTACAACAGCATTATCACTATCTTGTTGAGCAGATTAAAGATTTGGAATCCCAGTTGAAACGAAAGTTGGACGAAGATGAGGTTGGACAGCGCTTGCTGAGCATTCCCTGCGTCGGAACACTGACAGCGAGTACTATTTCAACTGAGATTGGCGACGGGAAGCAGTACGCCAGCAGCCGTGACTTTGCGGCGGCAACAGGGCTTGTACCTCGGCAGTACAGCACGGGAGGTAGGACGACATTGCTGGGAATTAGTAAGCGAGGTAATAAAAAGATCCGAACTTTGTTGGTTCAATGTGCCAGGGTATTCATACAAAAACTGGAACACCAGTCTGGCAAATTGGCCGATTGGGTCAGGGATTTACTGTGCCGGAAAAGCAACTTTGTCGTCACTTGTGCTCTGGCAAACAAGCTGGCCAGAATAGCCTGGGCCCTAACGGCACGACAGCAAACTTATGTAGCATAACGGCAGAAATACACCGGTTTAAAGAATTACTGATCTGGTTTTGCGAATACTGATATTGATGATACTAACGGCCCACCGGCCTGTTGAGGAACCTGTAAAACGGAAAGGCTCATTGAAGCCGTATATTTTCTGGAGGTTCATCAGGCGCGGAACTCATCAAGGCGCGGGAATAAAATCCCATTCAGACGCCGGATAGATTCAAGCAAGCCAACTTGTCGTCAAAATCGGTGTTGCAAAAACGGGAGTGACCATAGATTCCGTTGTGCCGCGACGATGACCGCTGGCAAAATCAGGCCCAGCCAACTCCTGCGCAAGCTCGCTTCTTACCCACGACAAAACAACCTTGCAGTTGCGCTTCGTGAAGTTGGTCGTATTGAACGGACCCTTTTCATTATTGAGTGGATCCTGGATACGGACATGCAGCGGCGTGCTCAGATCGGTCTTAACAAGGGAGAGGCCCACCATGCGCTCAAAAATGCGCTCCGTATCGGGAGGCAGGGGGAAATTCGCGATCGCACGACAGAGGGGCAGCACTACCGAATCGCTGGGCTCAATTTATTGACTGCGGTGATCATTTACTGGAATACCGTCCATCTTGGTCATGCCGTCACGGAGCGGCGGAACGAAGGGTTGGATGTTCCCCCTGAATTTCTTCCCCACATATCCCCATTGGGCTGGGCGCACATTCTACTGACTGGCGAATATCTTTGGCCCAAGGAACCGAAAGCTTAGGGTGTCATTTCGCCCTCAGCCGGAACCGACCCCTGGTACGCTGACTTTACTGCCAGTCCTTATCCCGAAGAGCTGTCCGTCGCCGGTAGCTATATTGAGGGCGCCACAAAATCCATCACCATCAACGCGTATGAACGCGACCCGGCCGCACGGCGGGCCTGTATCGCGTATCATGGTGCCGTCTGTCAGTGCTGCGGATTCGATTTTGAGAAAACCTGGGGTGAGCACGGGAAAGGATTTATCCACGTTCATCATATCCGGCCGCTGAGAACACTCGGACCTGACTATCAGATTGACCCGGTCAACGAGCTGGTCCCGTTGTGCCCGAACTGCCATGCCATGATTCATCGGGGCAATGAGGCAAAGCCGTTGTCCGTTGAGGAATTACGCGCCATGATGAGGCCCTCCGGCTGAATGCCGGCATTTGAAATACTGTTAACCGGAGCTCTGCATGCGCGTTGCTGAACATATCATCCTCGATGCCCTCACTCGCGGAGGATGCATCAAAACCTTCTGGCGTATATCGTCACGACAGGCCGCTGAATCGTCAGCACGGATACCCGAGGGGTATATTCTGGAGTCACCCGGGGAGCGGGAAGATATCGTGCTCAGTCATGCAGACTTTCATGCGCTGGAGAAGCAGCTGGAGCAGAAGGAAACGTGGGAGCAGGTGGTCGGCGTGACCTGTTTTGGTGGGGTAACCTGGCAGCTGAGAGCCGGGTCCGTGTGATGAGTGGCTGAATTGCTGAAATAATTCTTTTATTTCAGCAGTGGCATTCCTGCAGTCCACGACTACAGTCTTCTCACCGGATGCATTGTGTCTGTCCCACACTCCGGGGATTTGCTCCCTTTGACGAACCACAATTGTGTCCGGCCAGCCTTTCACGCTGGCTTTTTTTATGCAATCAGGCACGGTCCCTTCAGAACGCTGTATGGCGCGCCAGTCCCTCCCGTAATGACAGTCAGGCCTGTCTTTTGAACAGGCTTACCTGTCATAATTGTCACTATATTGACTGACCACTATAAGACCAAAGGGAGTGAGTCCGCGTGGCGCTGACACACAAAACAGGGCATCTGGCATGGTGCGCACTTGTCGCGCTGGCACTGGCCAGAAAGGAGCAGGGAGAGCTGTCTCCTGCACAGGAAAACCTTTTTCTCACCCGCTGGCTGGCGACAGCGCTGAAACAGCGGCGATTTCCGCGCGATGTTACACCCGATATCGAATGGTTACTGAATCAGGGGCGTTTGCTGGGTGTGAGAGCAAAACTGGCCGACAAACTGGACTATGTCTGGCGCTCCTGCAGCGGCGAGCTGACTGAACAGAACGACATGTTCCGGCTGACGTATGCGCTGGAAACAGCGAAAGACATGGGCTGGAATTACCGCGTAATGAGCGACAGAGAATGGGCCGGGCGATATGCCTTGGTACTCAATCCTGGAGTAAACGGCGTTTATCTCTTACGGACAAACCTCGATGCCGCTTTTGACGACAATGGCCAGCAGACAAATCCGCTGACAGCACGTCTGACAGGGAGCGTAGCAGGGGTAATGAAGCTGTTAAATCGCTGTGGCTGGCAGGCAGAGCCTGAGTCTGGTGCCTCCCTGCCCCACCAGTATTCACTGATGGCCGGACAGGGAGTGCCAGGAAAGGGGGATTAGTGGCGGATCTGCGCCAGGTCTTCTTCCGTCAGACCGGTCACTTTCATGACAGTATTGCGGTCAATGCCGTTCTGCAGCATGGTACGGGCAATTTTAAGAGTAGCTTCGCGCTCGCCTTTTTCAATACCACGTTGTTCACCCAGCTGGATGCCCTGCTCGATCCCCTGCTGGATACCCTTCTCAATACCTTTTTGCTCGAGCTGTTGTGCGATCGTCATGAGGGCGTCTCCGTGTTGCGGCACACGCTGTGCCAGTTCGCGTACAAAGGCTTCGGCGTCCGATGTTTCACCTGCCTGCACGATATAGTGTACCAGCGATACTACCTGTGATGAAGACAGATATCCGGCCAGCAAAATGGGCGCCAGGCGGTCAACCAGTTCAGCGAGATCGCGCTGATGAATATGTTTCTGCAGCAAGGTCAGGGCAGCCATACTGCGATGCCCGGCGATTTCATCATCCGGAATGACCGTGACGTCTACCAGCGGGAAAGCGCTGCTGTAGAGTGTTCCGGCCAGAATCGGGTCGTCAAACTCATCCAGCCAGCGGGTGGAGTACGGATACGGGCTGCGTTTACCGGTATAGAAAAGGACCGGTATCACCAGTGGCAGCTTCTTATGGCCAGCTTCCAGGTGTCGCTGCATGGCGGCCACCGCATAGCGTATCAGGCGAAAAGCCATATGTTTGTCGGGTGAGGACTGATGCTCAATGAGCACGTGAACGTAGCCATCCCCGGCGGTAGTTTTCAGGCTGTAGAGAACGTCGCTGAAATACTGGCGGAGATCATCCTCAATAAACGAGCCGGATTCCAGTTTCAGTGTGCTGAGGTCGCAGATGGCCTGCAGCTCTGCCGGGAGGTGCAGCTCCATGAAATCCCGGGCAATATCCGGTTGCGTCAGAAACTGCCTGAACGTAGCATCGTGAGGAGTGGGTGTGCTGTTTTTCTTCTTCATCAGCCCTGGCTCTGAAAATTGACCCGGATATGCTATCACAGGCACGAGCGGCACATAATGGCCTGGCGGATGATGATGTTTTTCTTTCCTGTAAGGCCGCTCAGTCAGTCTTCTCGCATATCAATCATTCAGGATGCCGGACAACTCACGTTTGCGAACAGAGCGATCATAATCTTCGGCTTTCACGAAAATCCTGATATTCGAACAAATTAATTCATTCATTCCATCTTTACTGTCCGTTTTCACACACAATCCAGCCCAGAAGGGACCATTTGCAATGGCAGGATCTGTTGTGTCCGAAACGGAGTCGTAGAGTCGCGTTCCCAGAATAGTGAGTCCTGCAACGATTACCGTATAAATTACCAGGGGTATCTTTTTTGTTTTCATCTTACTTCCTTTGTAAACGTTATTTATCAGCGCTGGAGCAGACCCGGATCACAGTCATTTTAGAAACGCCAGCCAGGCGAGCTGTTTCTCGCAGCGATTTTCCATTGACCAGGCGCAGAGTGCGAATCAGTTCGTGTTTCTGCGCATCGGCCACCCTGCCCCGGTATTTTCCTTCTGCTTTCGCCTTACTGATACCCTCTGACTGTCGACGTCGACGGTCTTCGTAATCTTTTCGGGCAATAGCGGCCAGCATATCCAGCATCATGCCATTTACGGCCTTCAGCATGCTTCGGGTAAAGTCATCACTTACTGTGCTGGATAGCGCCAGATAGCTGGTCGGTAGATCAAGACTGACGATGGCCAGCTGCTTGTCTGTAATTTGCTTTCTGAGTGTCTCCCAGCCTGCATCATCCAGGCGAGTGAGCCTGTCGACCTGTTCAATGAGGATCACATCACCAGGTTCCGCATCACCAAGAAGCCTGATCAGTTCAGGGCGGTTCATTGTCGTACCGGAGACATTATCGATATACCAGCCAGCAATACGGTGGCCATGTTGGTTTGCAAACGCCTTCAGTACATTTTTTGCCCGGCTGGCATCCTGCTCTGAAGTGGATGCCCGGAGATACCCAAAAACGAACATTTTTTGTCCTGATGGTAACATTTAAGTGGTACTGCTCATCATGGTATCACTTAAGTAGTCACAATAAAATTACCCGGTATCTTTTTGGGTGGTACATATAAAGTATACCCTAATGTGTCAGGCTAACGCGCCCTCCAGGCTTGTCCAGCCCCTCGCTTTTCCGAGCTGACTCGCGGTTTCGATTTAACACGGTGGTGGAATAGCCAAGCATGGTAGAGGTCGTGATCTAACGATTGATTGCACAAGGCACAGGATATCGGCTGAAATGTACCGCCTGGCAATTGATGCTTCATAGAACTATTCATCCGTAAACAGAGTCGCTAATGCGGCTTTTTTTTGGGGGGACGTTTAGTAGCGGAGGTTTCTATGTCAGGACAAGTCAGGTCGCCTTAGTTACTCAATAAATGAAATCATGTTATAATTAAATCATGATTTCATTTATTTTTATGCTATTGTAATTTAAGTCATTATTGTTTTGCATGTTTTACTGAAATCATTAAATCATGATTTAATGTTGTTCCTTTACCTCAGCTATGTCATAGTTAGCTTAGTTGTAGAACTTGATAATGAAATCATGATTTAATGAAGGGTGATACCATGGGAAAGGTTATATCGATCGTTGGTCAGAAAGGCGGTGGTTCAAAAAGCACCGAAGCTAGAACGCTTGCTGTTGGATTTTCAGAAGCTGGATGGAAGACGCATCTGGCTGATATAGACACCAAACAACAAACCTCACTGAAGTGGACAGAACGACGCGAGAAAAGTGGGCTAAGCCCGATAGATTGTGCTCTTTACCGCCGGGTTGAAACTGCTGTCAGGATGAAAGATAGCTGTCATTTGCTGATCATCGATGGGCGCCCTGCAGCAGAGACAACGTCACTGGATGTCGCAGATGAATCTGACCTCGTCATTATTACCACGGGGACTACTATTGATGATCTTGAACCCTCACTTGAACTGGCTCGTGAATTGATAAAGAAGGGGATTGATAAGAGCAAGATTGTCTTTATCGTTTCTAAATCACCATCTCAATCGCAGGGCGAAAAAGCTCAGGAAACAATCAAAGCGTGGGGTTATAAAGTAATCAATACAGTCATCCCCTTCAAAACCAGTTACGGCGAAGCTCTTGATACTGGACGGGCATTACATGAAACGCCATTCAAATCGTTGAATGAGACTGCAAAACAAATGATTGAAGAGATTCATGATATAATTAATTCATGATAGCATGATTTAACGATATCATTACCCTGAGCATGAGGAAGTTTATGAAAGGCCCTGGTAAATCAATTAAAATTGAGCCCCCGAAAGAGGACGAACCGACACTGGATGTTACCGGAAAAGGGGCTGTTCCGGATTCGGCTGTCAAACCTATCCAAATCAAAGTTCCGGTGTCGAAACATAAAGAAATGAAGGCATATGCAGCAGAGCAGGGGATCTCGATGACCGATATGCTCCTTGCCGGGTATGACATGTACAGAAATAAAATGAAATAATGTTAGCATGACATCATGAAAGTGGTTTTTCATGATGTCATTCTTTCATGCGATTTTTTAAGCCTGTCTCTAGCTCCAGAAACCCTCGGTTTTGCACTTCATCGATAATGACACATATGTTTGAGCGAACCTGAAAAAACATGACTTCATGACTTCATGACTTCATGCTGTTTTTTAACAGAGCCTTGCTGACGGAATGTCCGCCCATCTTGTGGTATATGCTGGCGACAGTAAATCTCGCTTCATCTGCCAGTCAGGAGCGATGCCTCGTCCCGCAAACCAGACTTTCCCAAGTCCTGAATGATTAATCCCGTCCACAACGTTCATCAGGGCTTCGCTGTTTGCCCGGGGCTGAACATCATCAAACAGACTCAACTGAGAAACCCCCGCAGGCGTGAAATCGTTCAGCATCACGCCGGCTTTGGCATAACGGTGCTCGGGGACCCAGATGCGTCCGAGGGCTCTGACGGCAGCGGCGATGATATCCCGCGAGTCTCTGCTCGGGAACGGCAGACTCTCGCTGGCCATGTTTCCGTAGTAAGGCTCCTTCACGGCAAACGGCGACGTTTTCACAAAGACCGCGATGTGTCTGCAGTACTGCCGCTCACTGCGTAGTTTCTCCGCAGCACGCTCCGCGTACTGGCAGACAGCCTGGCGCATTGCGTCATATTCCGTGATGCGTTCACCAAAACTCCGGCTGCAGACTATCTGCTGTTTTGGCGGAGGCGCTTCTTCCAGCGAAATACAGCTTTCTCCGTTGAGTTCCCGGACGGTTCTCTCCAGCACCACGTTGAAATTCTTCCTGATGAATGCTGGATTCGCGCGCGCCAGCTGCAGTGCTGTGGTGATCCCCATTGTGTTCAGCTTCTTCGAGATCCGGCGCCCAACACCCCATATTTCTTCCACCGGCTGCAGTGAAAGCAGTTTCTCTGTCCGGCGGGGATTATCCGGGGTCAAAGCCAGTACGCCGCCAAACTGCGGCCACTCTTTGGAAGCCCACTGGGCTGATTTTGCCAGCGTTTTGCTGGGTCCCATACCGACGCCGATGGTCAGCGCGGTGTGGCGGTGCACATACTCTCGCAACTGGCGCCCAAAATCCTCAAAATCCACGCAGTTGTCGATGCCGGCGACGTCGAGGAACATCTCATCGATACTGTACTGCTCCACGCGCGGCGCCAGCGCCTCAAGGCAACGCATGACCCGTTCTGACATACTGTGGTACAGCGAATAATTGCTGGAGAACACGGCCACGTTATGCTTTTCCGCCAGTCCCTTCACCTTAAACCAGGGGGCGCCCATCGGAATACCGATGGCGCGGGCTTCGCGGCTGCGTGCGATTACGCAGCCGTCATTGTTGCTGAGGACTATCACCGGCCTGTCGCGCAGGTCCGGGCGAAAGACCTTCTCGCAGCTGGCATAGAAGCTGTTGACGTCAGCCAGGGCAAACATACCGGTACTCCTTACAGGCGGGCGCGGGTACGATGAATGAAGTGCATCACCACGCCGAACAGCGTGAGTTCTTCCGGCCAGAGCGTCGGATAAGCCGGATTCATCGGCTCCAGGGCAGGGCGGGGATGCAGACGCAGCCGCTTTACCGTAAACCCGCCGTCCACTTCCGCAATCACCACATCGCCGTCCACGGCGGTCTCCGACCGGTCCACGACCAGAATGTCGCCGTCATACAGACCGAGGTCTTTCATACTCTCTCCGCTGGCGCGCAGGAAATAAGTGGCTGCCGGATGGCGGATACACAGGCTGTTTAAATCCAGCTCCTGCTCAACATAATCCCCGGCAGGGCTCGGAAAACCCGCCGCACAGGCATCCGCAAACAGGGGCAGCTGCAGGGAAGATGGCGTGGCCGGAAGAGTGAACACCGCCTCCGGGTCAAACAGGGGCTCCCTGCGACTCATTCCGGCAGCCATGTGTCGTCCTGCCAGATGGCTTCAAGTGTGTTCATGATGTCCGACTTTTCCTTGTCGCTGCGCGCGCCGCTGACATCCAGCGCGGTCTGCGAACTTTTTCCGATGTTCAGCCAGAGTTGAGGGTATCGTGGGGTGAGGCGGCGCTCAATTTCCTGCTGCAGTGCGGCAAAGGTGCCGCTGCGCATGGCCTTCACCTGCTCCGGGGAAAAACGGACGGAAATCTGCAACATGGCGCACCTCTTTACTGTATGGATGTACAGTTATTATTTTCCCGGTTGTCAGAATTTGCAAGCCTCTTTATGCCGTTCCGGGCTAAAACATTGCTGTGGTTGCGAAAAAATGAGTGACCTGAAAAAACGTATATCGGGGCTACACAGGTAGCGGTATCCTGTAATATACAGATAACCAATGAATTTTTATCCAGGAGGTCTTTATGTCCCCCGTCTTCAGAAATGCTCTCCGCTTTGCCGGCGTACCCGTCGACAGCAGCGAACCGGTACGCAGACAGTACGGCAGCCGCATGATTGGTATCGTGACGGTATGCCTGCTCCCGCTCCTGGTGTTCGACGTCCCGCTGTGGGTTTTCGTGCTCTCCCAGGTTATCTGGGGCGCGGGCGTGTATATCGGCCTCTCCGTGGCCGGAGATAAATCCCGGAACCGCTGATGCTTTGTCGCTGATTGTATAAAAAAAAACACAGGCGTGATGACGCCTGTCCCACCGCGCTTCTCCGCTGTCTGCCTTCAGGTTATCCACAATCTTAAACCCCGTGTTTGTGGACAGGTATGCCGATACTCCTCTTTCCCTGATGTCGCTGAAGGCCTGCCACCCGCTGCCAGTGTCTCGCGTCCGGTCGGGTACGGGACGGGCGGCTTTTCCGCTCAGGCCCGGCGTCGTTGAGAGTGTACGCCAGTCCCTCGCCCTTTTAAGGAACGCCCTTCAAGCCGCTTTCGCGGCATATCCTTGCCGTCGAAAAGACTGACGGCTGCGGTATTCCACGGTCGGCCTGACCCGTGACCGGACGCGATGAACAGGCAGCGTGCGGCAGGGAACGGTATCGCGGTGATGCCTCCTGCCCCCTCTGACTACAGGAGTGCTGTCATGTCCAGATTCATTCTCGGGAACTGTATTGATGTGATGCGCGGATTCCCCGACCGTGCCGTGGACCTTATCGTGACTGACCCACCTTATTTAGTAGGGTTTAAGGACCGTTCCGGGCGCAGTATTGCCGGCGATAAAACCGATGAATGGCTGGCGCCTGCCACCCTTGAGATGTACCGCGTGCTGAAAAAAGACGCGCTGATGGTCAGTTTCTACGGCTGGAACCGTGTGGACCGCTTTATGGCCGCATGGAAGGCGGCGGGGTTCTATGCCGTGGGCCAGCTTGTGTTCACCAAAACCTATGCTTCCAACCGCCGTAATGCGAAAGACCGTCGCGGATTCGTGGACTACCGCCATGAAGGGGCTTATGTCCTTGCCAAAGGCCGCCCGGTGCCACCCCTCAGACCGCTGCCGGATGTGATGCCTTTCCCGTATACCGGCAACCCTCTGCACCCAAACCAGAAACCGGTGGAGGCGCTACAGCCGCTGATTGAGTCATTCAGCGCCCCGGGCGCGATTGTCCTCGACCCGTTCGCAGGGAGTGCCTCGACCTGCGTCGCCGCATACCGCGCCGGACGCCGCTATATCGGCATTGAAATGCTGGCGCAGTACCACCGGGCCGGAACCGAGCGACTGGCCGCCATGCACCGGGCCGTCAACACCCCGGCGGCGAACGATGAATGGCTCCCGGAGGTGGCGTGATGAACTACGACGGACACGACGCCCTGCGCCGCGATATGGCCGGGCTGGCCAACAACATCTGCGACCTGAAAACCACCCTGAAAGTGCTGGAAGACAAATACCACTACCAGCACGACGGACTGCCGGAACGGCTGGCAGGCGTGAGCCTGCGACGCCTCAACGTCCTGATGGACGAGGCATTCAATATCGCCCTGTTACTCGATGAATCTTTCAGAGACTGAACCCCGGGCGGCGAGGCCGCCCCACTGAATCACGGAGACAACACCATGCTGTATGGCACCCGTAAAGAACTGAACAAAAAACTTAAACGCATGTTTGGGAACGAAGAACGCTATGCCCTGCTGGTCTGGACGAAAGAAGACGTGTTGGCCCTGTCCGGGAACATGACGGAGGCCGAGGCTCAAACCCTGCTTGAGCTTATCGGCCGCACGGGAACGGGGGAGCACACCGAAGAAGGCGTGTCATTCCGCACCGTGCAGGCGCTGTACGCAGGGATTCGCCCGGGCATTCCCCGCGTGAGCGTCCCCGTCGATACGCTGTATCGCATCACGGACATTGCCGCACAGGCGATTAACGGAGAAGACGAGCATTCGCCGTCCCTGACGGTCGATCACTACCCGAGTGTCGCTGACGCTCAGGCAGAAATCGCCTGGCTGAAACGTGAACTGGCCGCCTGACCCATCCGCCCCGCTGAACGGCGGGGCATTCACCGAAGGAAAAAACATGAGAAACGACACCTTCAACGCGCTGATACTCCGCCACGGCGACCGGATGCTAAAGGATGCGGGCTGGCCGCCTTGCGTGGATATGATGCAAATCGCGCCTGAAACCATGCCCGGCTGGTCAGTCGCCACCGGCTCGCTCGATGCCGCGCACATTCTGGCGCTGGTCACGCACCTTTGCCTGCCGCTGACCTATGGCCGGGCCGGGTTGCTGACCGCCAGCGCCCGGCGGCTGGCGGGAACCCCGGCGCGGCTGTATCTGTACCCGGCAAAGGGCTTTATGCCGCCGGAAAAACTGGCGGACGCCCAGACACTTCATCTGCCTTATGCACAGGAATGGCTGACGGCGGCGGAATGTGACGATCTGCTGGCTTTCCTGAAAGCCTCCCTCACGCAGATAGCGGAAATCGTCAGGCTGGATGCGCACCGCCTTGCCGCTGCGCTGAAACCGTCCGTCACGCCGCGACTGATGGACAGGCGGTTTGGTGACTGGCGCGTACTGGCTGACGAGTACGAGCATGAAAACTGGCTCGATGAAAACGACACTGACGTACTGGATGCCGTCCTTGACGCTGTTCTGGTGCGCGGGGCGTCGTTCTGCCCCATCCTGTTGACCGTGGTTAATGAACGACGGGAGGAAATCGAAGCCGCAGGCGTTATTACCGATATGCTGCGTTTCCCCGGCGACCCGGCCCGCCGCTGGCTTGATCGCCGTGTACTGCGCGAGGTGGTGAGTGAAGCCCGGGCGACGCCCGCACAAACTGAATGATGATGGCGGGGGAGGAAAAATCACTTCCCCCCACTGACCGGCGCGGGATGACCGTATGCGATAAGGATGTCACCGTGCCGGCTCCGCGTTTACCCGGCCCGGCCTCCGGGCCTTTGGGATGAAAACCCGCCTCTGTTATCGCCGTGTCGTGTGCGGGCGGTGCCGTGCCTCCATCTTAGCCGGGCTGTCGCGAATGCAAGGGTAAAGTGAACGCGGCGGTCACCCGGTCCTTCCTTCCCGTCAGCCGGGATTTTCCGGTCGTTCGACCGCTCAGGATTCACGGCCTCACCCTCCAACTCCCGTCTGCCGTGTGCGTCAGGCTGCGGCTTCCCTTGCGCCCCTGCATTCCCGACTGGTCGCCCGTCTGTTATGGAGGCACGGCACCGCCCGGTGTCGCAGTCCATGTGATTACGGAGGTTTTACCATGCAGTATGTGAAAACGCGCCCGGCCCTGAATGTTGAAGAGTCCGACCGCCTGTCCTTCATGCCGTACATGTTCGGCATGGATTTTATGCTCGCAGAATTGCAGGTGTATGCACTGGCAAAAAAATGGATGCCCGAATATGAAGTCGAATTCTGGCATTACATCCGCTTACCGGAGGGCGGCGGTTACATGATGCCCGATTGTGGCCGCGTTCATCTGGTCAGCACGGAAAGCTGGTTTGACCGCACTGTGAGCGCCGACGCGGCGGGCATTATTCTGACATCGCTGGCCGTTAATCGCCGTCTGGCGGCCCACCATGACAGCGGCAACCCGGCCCTGACCCACCTTTACATGCTGCGTGATGCCCAGCTCTGGAATCTCATTACCTTCCACCCGGAATGCAACGCTATTTACGCCGCGCTGGACTGATTAACGACCGGGGCGGCTATGCCGCCCCGAAGGGAGACGAAAAAAATGAATTCATCCATCACCACTCCGGCCGTCTACGTGGGCACGTATCACCAGTACAACTGCGGCAGCATTTTTGGCAAATGGTTTGATTTAACCGATTTCGACGACGAAGACGCGTTTTATGGCGCCTGCCGGACGCTGCACGCCGGCGAGGAAGATCCCGAGCTGATGTTCCAGGACATCGAGGGCATCCCGTCACAGTTTGCCTCTGAATCCTCTGTTAAGTGGGCGTTTATTGAGGCTTTCCGGCAGGCACAGGACGACGGGCGCGCCGCCGCGTTTGTGGCCTGGGCGGAGTATACCGGCGAGTGCGACTATGACGCCTTTGATGACGCGTATTACGGCGAAGCGGAAAGCGAGGAAGATTTTGCTTATGGCTTTGTGGAGGACAACGGCCTGTTAAACGAGGTGCCCGAATCCCTGCGCGTCTATTTCGATTATGAGGCATACGCGCGGGATTTATTCAGCGACGGGTATGTGTTCCATGACGGTTATGTCTTCAGAAACTGAATAATGTCCGGCGGGGAAGCCCGCCGGTTAAGGAGAAAACACATGAAACTTGCACCACAAAGCCGCGATATCCTGCGCCAGTACAAAACTCTGATTAACGCACGCCGCCGGGATGCCGGGCAGCGGGAACTGACCACCGCCCAGGTAATGGATGAAATCTGCTATTACATGACCTGTCAGTGTGCCGTCTACATCGGCGGACACTTCATCTTACAGGGTGGAAAAGGCCAGTAAGCATGATGGCAGGCGTCCGGGCCGGAGGGCGCCTGTCAGCCCGCGCGCAAAACCCGGGCAGGCTGCGCCTGCCGGAGACAAACGTCGCCGCGCCTCCGGCGCCGCAAACTCTCCTCTCCTGCCTTCCTTCCCCATTATCCGTCGATGAAGTCTGTAAATGTGCGTATTATCCACAGTATCTTTCTGGAAAACGTTGCAGGTGCAGATATGTCGAAATGGAATATCGCCTTACTCTCAAAAGACGAGCAGGACAAAGTCTCTGTCGATAAAGCGGCCGCCGCTGTTGCCTGGCAGGAGCGGATGAACAAGCCTTGTAGTGGCACACTGCCTCTTCCGCTGCCTCTGGCTCTGAATCTGAATCTGAATCTGAATCTGCTTCAGCTTCTGGCTTTGCCTCTTGCTGCTATTGTTGTTGATGTTGATGTTGATGTTGATGTTGATGTTGATGTTGATGCTCTTCCTCTTCCTCTTCCTCTTCCTCATTTACTTTTCACACAATCTGCCCCAGGCCACGGGACACCTTCGGCTCCCGACCGCTGCGCGTCCGGTCGTCGAGCCACACTCCGCTAACCGCGAAAGGATGCGGTAAGCTCCGCCGAACCCGCCAGGCGGTTTCGGGCCTGCCGGCTAGTGTCTGATGTCTGACGTCAACGGCAGGCTTGCAGCATCCGTTCCGGATGCGCCGCCCTTTTACGCGCCGTCACCTGCGCTTTCCGCACCCCGGCAAACTGACGCCGGGCTGTAAGGCGCAACGCCGTTTCGCGCCCGCGCGTTTCGTCGTTGCGGCGGGTTCCTGCTCATTCCTTGCCTGGTTTTTTCACCCCTTTGAGTCCTTTCGCCGGGGCTGAGACAAGCACAACCCGTCTTGCCGTCCATGCACTGCTGGCGCACGGCCATAAAAACTTTTTGCCTGGACCCGCAAAAACTTTTCACGTCCGGCATGGACGGCTTCACCGGGCCGTGCTCGTTTACGCCCTTGCGGCGAACGGCTCTCAAACGGGTGAAGGTAACAACCAGCGGAGCAGAGCAGCAGGTCCCCGCAAAACGTCAAAACCGCGGCCCCGGCAACTCAACGGGTGAGGGTTTTTAAAAGCAAAACAACAGAGTAAGGAGATTCATCATGGCAGCACGTGGCGTAAACAAAGTCATTCTGGTCGGGCATCTGGGGCAGGACCCCGAAGTGCGTTACATGCCCAACGGCGGCGCAGTGGCAAACCTGACGCTGGCCACGTCTGAAACATGGCGTGACAAACAGAGCGGGGAACTGCGTGAAAACACCGAATGGCACCGTGTTGTCATGTTCGGCAAGCTCGCGGAAGTGGCGGGCGAATACCTGCGTAAAGGCGCGCAGGTCTACATCGAGGGCCAGATGCGCACCCGTCACTGGCAGGACGATACCGGTGCCACGCGCTACGTCACCGAGGTGCTGGTCGGGCAGAACGGCACCATGCAGATGCTCGGCGGGCGTCGTGGAACCGGTGAGCCTGAGAGCGCCGCACCGCAGCAGTCCGCGCAGCCGCAGAGTCCTGCCGCTCCGGCTCAACCTGCTCAGGCCCCGGCTAAATCCCCGAAAGCGAAGGGCGGTAAAAAAGGCCGTCAGAGCGCTGCCCCGTCTCAGTTGCCTCCTCAGACGTTCCCGGATGATTACCCGCTGACCGATGAGGATGTGCCCTTTTAAACCATGATGAACACGCCCCGCTCAGGCGGGGCAGAAAAGGAGAAACACATGGACCTCGACGTTTTGTCCCCCCTGGAATCCCTGCCGGATGGCACCTTCACCCGTAGTCAGGCGCAGGTGGTCGCGGCGCAGTATCAGAATGTGGCGATTGAGGATGATCAGGGAACCCATTTTCGCCTTGTCGTCCGTCATCAGGATGACGACAGCCTGGTCTGGCGCGTGTGGAATTTTGAACCGGGCGGTGAGTTCCTGATGAACCGTTATATCCGGGACTACGGAGTACGTAGAGCGCAATAAGCCGTAAGAGGTGCCGGACAGGTGGGCTGTCCGGCAGACAGTCATCAATAATCTGAAGGAGTATTAACTATGTCAGTGACCGAGTCTAAAACAAAAACCCCCGCGAAAACCAGCAAAAAAGCGGTGAAACCTGCCGAATCCGCCGCCCTCAAAGCCGCGCTTGAGGCCGCACATATTGAGATGGTGCCGCTGTCGGCACTGGTCAAATCCCCGCTGAACGTCCGCACCATCCCGTATCCGCCGGAGAGTGTGCGGGAAATGGCTGACTCCATTCTCGCGGTCGGCCTCATTCAGAATCTGGTGGTTCATACCCTGCCGGACGGCCTTTCAGGTGTGGCGGCGGGCGGTCGTCGTCTGGCTGCCCTGCAGCTTTTACAGCGCGAGCAGCGCATCGATGCCGGGCATCTGGTCATCGTGAAGCGTGTCAGCGACGAACTGGCGGTGGTGGCTTCGATGGTCGAGAACAACAACCGGGTGGCGATGCACCCGGCAGAGCAAATCACCGGGTTCCGCGCGTTGTCTGAGCAGGGGAAGACCCCGGCGCAAATCGGGGACCAGCTGGGCTACAGTTCGCGCCACGTCCAGCGCATGCTGAAGCTCGCCAGCCTTGCCCCGGAGCTTATCGCCCTGCTGGCTGAGAACAAACTTGACGTGGAGCAGTGTCAGGCCCTGAGTCTGGAGAGCGACCCGGCGCGTCAGGTGGAGATTTACCAGCGCGTGAAGGCGCAGCACAGCTATGCCCCCGCTCACATGCTGAAACGCGCCATCACGGACACCGAAATATCTGTCCGCGACGCCCGCTTTATGTTTGTCGGGCGCGAAGCGTATGAGGCCGCAGGGGGCAACGTGCGTGAGGACCTGTTCAGCGCTCAGGAGGGAGACGGAACGGCAGACGGGGTGCTGGTCGGGCGTCTGGTGCAGGAGAAGCTGGAGTCCGCCGCGCTGGCTGTTGAAATGCAGGAGGGCTGGTCATGGTCACTGGCACGGGAAGGGGCGGTCAGAAACTACGGTGACGACCGGGAGCATTATCTGGTCCTGCCGGAGCCGGAGGGCGAACTCAGCGCTGACGAGCAGCAGCGTCTCGATGAACTGTACGCCACGCAGGAAGCCACGGCGACGTATGAGGACGAAGCCGCGATTCAGGTGCTGATTGACGAGACTGAAGAGGCGGCATCGATCCGGGCATGGACACCGGAGCAGAAAGCGGCCTGTGGCGTGGTGGTCAGTCTGAGTGACGGCGAGCTTCGTATCCAGCGCGGTGTGCAGAAGAAGGTGCAGGAGGCGGTCGCTGACGGGCAGGAAAGCACGGGTACTCAGGCCTCCCTGCATGTGGTCGCCAGCAGTACCCCGGATGTGGCAGAGGGTATCAGTGTGCCGCTTCTGAAAAAAATGTCCTCCGAGAGAACGCTGGCGGTACAGGCGGAACTGGTGCGGCAGCCACAGAAAGCCGTGGCCCTGATGGTCTGGCGGCTGTGCAGTTGCGTGTTCCACTACTGTATCACCACCCGGCACCCGTTCGTGATGAATCTCGGGGTTCACCACAGCAGCCTCACCAGCGAAGCCCCGACCGGAGAAAACGGTCAGGCATGGCAGTCTCTGATGCAGGAGAAAGCCCGTCTGGAGGCGCTGCTGCCGGAGGGCTGGAAGAACGATTTCACCACCTTTTTTGCCCTCGACGGACAGACCCTGATGTCGCTGATGGCTTTCTGTACCGCCTGTTCGGTGGACGGCGTCCAGACCCGCGAACACGGACATACCCGCCGCAGTGACCTTGACGGTGTCGAGGCGGCACTCGGGTTCCACCTGCGCGACTGGTGGCAGCCAACGGCGGATAACTTCCTCGGGTTACTCAGCAAAAATCAGATTGTGGCGGCGCTGAACGACGCCGGACTGACCGGGGCCGCCTCGGATGCTGAAAAAATGAAGAAAGGCGATGCCGCCAGTCACGCCGAACAGTGGCTCTCCGGGACCCGATGGGTGCCGGGATGGATGCAGTCCCCGGATGCTGCAACGCCGGAAGAAGCAGCCTCCACGCCTGACACTGACGAACCCACCTCACACGCTGCCTGATAACGGAGACGCCGCCCTGCGGGGCGGCGATAAGGAGACGATGATGCGCAATATTATTACCCCCGATGTCCTGAAAACCATGATCCCACAGGAATACGAAGACTGGCGCGAAGGAGGGGAGGATTTGCGCCGCGAACTGACCCATGCCGTGATGCGTGACCTGAACTGCCCGGATAACTGGGACATGAACGGGGAGTACCGCAGCGAGTTCGGGGGCTTTTTCCCGGTACAGATCCGCTTCACGCCTTCACACGGTAACTATCATCTCGCCGTGTGCAGTCCCGGCGATATCTCTCCGGCCTGGATGGTGGTGTTTGTCCCGGCCAGCGGTCGTCCGTTCTCGGTTATCAGCACGCTGTCGGACTGGTCGCCGGAAGCCATCAGCCACACGCTGAGTCTGGTTGCCCGGCTCGATGCCGATGGCTACAGTCAGGCCAGCATCATCAGCATGCTGGTCATGGAGGGCGCACAGTGAACGCATCAACAACGTCTCTGGTGACCCTGAAGCCAGCCCGGCAGGCAGCGCTGCAGGCGGTCCTGTCGGTGGAGGAATCCCGCCGTCTCGGTGCGCGTCTGCCCGCCATGCCACACGTGCGCACCTTCCTGCGTCTGCTGACCGGGAACAGCCGCATGAACACGACCGTGGCACAGCGCATTCCCGGCCTCAACTGGGACCCGAAGCATCGCCTGAGCAGCCTCAAACAGGTGGAGGAGGCGCTCGACGCACTGATTGCCAGCCACGGGGAGTGCTGCCCGCTGCCGCTGCCGGTGGACGTTCAGGCTGAACTGTTCCCGGAGGTGCTGCACACCCGGACTGAACGCCGGTTGCAGCGCAGAAACATCGCGTTCACCCGCAGGATGCGCCGGGAAGAACGGACGCTGGCGCATCACTGGCGGCTGCGGCAGAACCTGCTGGGGCAGGCCGTCACGGAGCTGAACTTTCAGTCCCCGGAGACGGTCAGCAACTGGTACCGCCGGTGGGCCGAAGAGTTTGACGCGCGCGAGCTGGAGCCTGCTTTCTGGCACTGGCGGTCGCGGTTTGCCTCGCTGGCCTCCCTGGACTGGCTGCGTGACGCTGGTGAGCCGCTGTACGGGGTCATTCATGAAATCGGCTTCATTGTGCGTGACACCCCGGAGGCTGTCCGTCAGGCGGAGCGCTGGCAGGTCCCGAACAAACTGACGGACCGGAGGCGGGGATGAAATGGCGTTACTCTCTGCGCTGGAAATTACCATCACCGTGTCCCGGTCCGCATGAACTGGCATCCGAAGTGGTGGAGGCCGGACAGCCTGCGCCTGAATCCATTATGTCGCGCTGGGTGGCGGGCGCCGGGTATGCGGTGTGCGTGGATTTTCCCGATGAGCGGCAGATTAAGCGCTGGAGTGATGAGCGCAAAGCCGCTGCGCGTCGAAGGAATCTTGAGCGTCGGGTCAACAGGATGGCGCCCCTGTTTGCTGAGGAACTGATTGAGAGGGAGCTTGAGGGGCGACCAGACTATTTCCGGGGAAAATCTCAGACCTGAATCGGGTGAGGTCCGGTTCAGGCGCGCATCGGTGTGGAGCCTGCAACGTCTGAAAGAAAAAAAGCACAACGACGGATAAAAAGAGGGGCGCTGACGCGCTCCTCTTGATCCTGTCACTGCATTGTTGATCTTAAATCCTTTGTCTCCCTGATACGGTTTTCTGACAGGGTGAGTCTCTCCTCCTGCTGCTTTCTCTCTTCTTCCGTTTCTTTCTGACTGGCCAGACCCGGGGACACCTTCGGCTCCCGACCGCTGCGCGTCCGGTCGTCGAGCCACACTCCGCTAACCGCGAAAGGACGCGGTAAGCTCCGCCGAACCCGCTCGCGGTTTCGGGCTATCGCTAGTGTCTGATGTCTGACGTCAACGGCAGGCCTGCAGCATCCTTGTCAGGATGCGCCGCCTCTGTCGCGCCGTGGCCTGCGCTCCCTGCATCCCGGCAAAAAAAACGCCGGGACGTAAGGCGCAACGCCGTTTCGCTCGTCGCGCCCCGTCGTTGCCGGGGTGCCTGCCCCGGTGTTCCGTGCGCCTTTCACCGTTTAAGCCCCTTAGCCCGGGAATATCCCGCCACAAACCGCCTGGCTGTCCAGTACCGCTGATGCTCTCCGGCGACATTTTTTGCCGAAAACCCGACAAATAATGTCGCCTCCGTACCGGACACCTGCACCGGCCCGTGTCTGTTCTTTCCCGTTGCGGCGAAGGTTCTCAAACGGGTGAGGTTCACAACCCGGAAACAACCGGCAGCTACCCCACGAAACGTCAACACCGCGACGAATGAAACTCAACGGGTGATGTTCTTTAAAAATCAGGAGGAAAAAATGCAGACACAGGCGATGCGTGTTTATCAGATCACCTTTACCGGACGCGACGCAAAAGGCGTTATTCCGATGTTTACCCGCGTGAATGCCATGACCGGAAAGGGCGCAATTAAGGCGTTTATTGAGCGTTACAAGCCTGTTCAGGGCTGGTTTCTGGGCGATCCCGAAGACATTACCGACAACGTGCAAAAGGAGGCAGAAGAAGCAGAGAGCAAAACGCAGAAATGAAAAAAGCCGGGTAAACCCGGCTTTATCCACGCCGCAGAAATCGCAGCAACGATTTTTTGCGGCTTCATTAACTACCAAAGGAAGTTAACTCAATGATCCTTTCTATTGTTTCACCGTCTGACGGCGCTGTAAAGCCCCGCCGTCATTCCCGCATCCCCCGCGTCGATATTCCCGCGCCGGACATTGACCCCACGCTCAGGGCATTCGGGCGACATATCGCCAGAAGTGTTCGCAAAGGGCGCGGCGTTCACATCCCCGCGATGAAAAACGCCGATTTTGGGCAGGTGCTCCGCACTCTCGAACTGACCCGCGCATTTAACTAACCAGGTGAGCCGCTCCGAAAGGGGCGGCAACAGCAGCAGGAGGACATCATGAATCACACCACCACACAGGCTGTCAGCGTCGACATTAACCCCCACAGCGGCGCGGGAGAGGTCATCCCGTCTTTGCCCGTTGAGCGCATTGTGGCGCAGCGAAACAGCGGCGTGACGGCGTTTCTGGAGGCGATAAGGCTGCTACGTGACGCGCAGAAACTCATTTTTGAAGCATCCGGGCGCGGGTGGATCTCAGGCATGACCGACATCATCGAACGCAGCCTGTCAGCCGACCGCAGCGCCACGCGGGAAGCCGCCTTAAAACGCAGCATCTGCCGTTATGCCGATCGCGACATCTGGACGCGCCTGATGAATGACACGGGCATGTTTACGCTGATGAGCGAGGCGCAGCGCAAGGCGTGGGACACGCAGCTCTACAGCGATGACTGCCCCGAAATCACCCTCGACAACGTGATCGCCACGTTCCGGGCGCTTAACGCCAGCAAGGGAGAAACGTTTGAGCAGGGCGTGATCGACGTGTTCCGCAATCTCTCATGGGACTATAAAACGCATAACCCGTGTTTGCTTGGAAAGAAAATCATCATTGATGGCGTGCTCGATAATCATCGCGGGCTGTATTTTTCCGTGCGCACGTATGCACAGAACCGGATCGATGACCTCGCCCGCCCGTTCTGGATACTCGACGGAAAGACCATACCCGACAATCGCGTCTCCGAGGGGGCAAGCCTGAGTGCCTTTATCAGTCAGGGTGGCGCGGCGAGTGTGGGCGAGGTGTTCATCTGCGAATATTTCACCATCCGGGCTTACAAGAAAGGCTCTGCACATATCACCTTCACACGTCCCGACCTGGTGGAGAAGGTGAACGACATTATCGCGCGGCACTATCCGGGGGCGCTGCCGCCGGTGGTCTGATGCTCTGGCGGGGGACTCGTTCCCCCGTCACTGTCTGACCGTCCGCCGAAAACCTGCCTGCGGCGCGTGGCAGGGCTGCGCTGACGCGCCGCCACGGCCACTCTGTCACAGGTTTGATATCTCTGTTTCGGGCTGACTCTGGCTGTTCTGCTGATATCTTCCCCTGTTCTATTCTCTCTTCTGCTGTTTCTTTCTGACTGGCCAGACCCGGGAACACCTTCGGCTCCCGACCCGCTGGCGCGGTTCAGTCGTCGAGCCACACTCCGCTAACCGCGAAAAGACGCGGTAAGCTCCGCCGAACCCGCCTGGCGGTTTCGGGCCTGCCGGCTAGTGTCTGATGTCTGACGTCAACGGCAGGCTTGCAGCATCCTTGTCAGGATGCGCCGCCCTTTTACGCGCCGTCACCTGCGCTTTTCGCACCCCGGCAAACGGCCGCCGGGCTGTAAGGGGCAACGCCGTTTTCGCTGCCGCTTCTCCGACGTTGCGGCGGGTTCCTGCTCTTTCCTTACCTGGTGCCGTTTCACCCTTTTGAGTCCTTTCTCCGGGGCTGAGACAAGCACAACCCGCCTGGCTGTCCAGTACCGCTGATGCTCTCCGGCGACATTTTTTGCCGAAAACCCGACAAATAATGTCGCCTCCGTACCGGACATCTGCACCGGGCCGTGCTCGTTGACGCCCTTGCGGCGAACGGCTCTCAAACGGGTGAAGGTAACAACCAGCGGAGCAGAGCAGCAGGTCCCCGCAAAACATCAAAACCGCGGCCCCGGCAACTCAACGGGTGAGGGTTTTAAAACCTTAAAGTCAGAAAAAGGAAAACACTCATGAATACCCGCATCGTCCATTCTAAATCGTCCGTTCTGCGTACCGATGGTTTTGTGCGCAACATCCACACTCGTAACCCTTTCGATGTTATCCGCGCCGATGTGGTGCTTGCGCGCATCGAGAAAGAAGCAGGGCGCTGCTGCGGGATGCACTACGAGCTGTATCAGGCGCGCGTGCTGGGCGATGCGCTGGATTATCTGGATGCGCTGCCGCTGAAAGACCGCCCGGCGCTCATGGGCGCGGCGGCAAAACGCGGTTACATCCTGACGCTGGCTGAAGAAGGGTACGCGCAGGAAGCCCGCGATGTGCTGATGAGTGAACTGGCGGAAAACGAATAGAAAAAAACGGGTGGCGGCATGTTGCTGCCATCCCTTAACCCGAAGGAGAAAACCATGCACTTACACCTGACTGAATCCTCAGCCCGTCCGGGAATGCAGGTCACTGCCGAAGCCGAGCGCGAGTACTGGATGAGTCGCCAGAAAGCGGCGGTGAAAGCGCCCGCTGAAATCGACGTTCACGCCTTCCACGACGCGCTGGGCCTGATGTACCCGCTCAACTGGTCAACGAGTGATAACGGCGTCTGGGAGACGTTCATGCTGCAGGAGATGGTCTGCGGTGACGTGACAGAGATTTATGCCCGCTGCGGAGCCAGATATTTCCGGCTGCGGGATGTGTGCAACCTGAGCCATGCGCAGATTAAAGCGCGCATTAAGGAGGGATTTAACCTGTTCCGGAAATGAAAAAAGCAGGGAAAACCCTGCTTCATCCACGACGCAGAAGCTGGTGAGACAACTTCTGCGTCAATCCTAATACCCGAAAGGAGTCATATATGACGATTTCTATTCTTTCACCTTCCACTGAGGCTGTAAAGCCCCGTCGTCACCAGCGCATTCTGCGCGATGACATCGCCGCGCGGGAGATTGACCCGGCGCTCAAAGCCTTCGGACGGCATATTGCCCGCAGTATTCGCAAGGGGCGAGGCGTCCATATCCCGGCGATGAACAACACCGCCTTCGGGCAGGTACTCCGCACGCTTGAACTTAAACGCGCATGTAACTGATAAGGTGAGCCGCTCCTTCGGGAGCGGCAACAGCGGAGATAATTGTATGTCGCAGCTGAGTTTTGCCGATGTGTTCAACATGGCCAGAGAAACCGCAGATATCGATCCGGTGGCGGCAGATATGACTTTCATCCAGCTGTCTCTGCTGGGTATTGCCGCCGAAGTGGTCACGGGTAACACCCTGACAATGCAGTTCCGGCGGGTAAGATACACTCCCGTGTACTATCTCAATGACTTTGAAAAACGGCTGGCTGACCTGAACCGGTTCAGGGCGATGCGGGACTTTATGCGCGGGATACAGGAGGCTGCCTAAATAACCGGAAGGGCAGGGGATATCCTGCCCGACTGCGGAAAAAAGGCCGCGCACCTGCGGTGCAGACTAATACCGGCTGCGCTACGCGCAGCCCGTATCAGTCCGTCGCGGGTTTCTCTCTTCAGTATTATTTATTTCTCACTGTTATATTTCATCCGGCATCCTGCTGTTTATCTCTTCTGGTATTTATACTTTGCGCTGAAAATAATAAAAACTGGTCCGGGCGTCGTCCCTGAAGGGACACGGCTGTCGTGAACAGAGCCAGCAAGCTGTCTCTGCCCGGCCCTACGGTAAACCTCCGGGCAGCGGGCTTCCATCCTGACGCAAATTCATATTCGCGCTTGCTGCATCCTTATCAGGATGCGCCGCTTTCACCGTGGCGATAAATACCCGCCACTCTGATGGCCGGGACGTGAATTCGATAAAGACCGAATTGACGTTCCGGGTTGTGTGCATGCTCAGCCCCGCGCTATATCGCCCGACATCATCTTTTCGCGGAGGGCGGCTTTTAGCATCCGCCGTGGCAAAAATAAAGGGGTGTATAAACGCTTCGCGCCCCTTTATTTCCTCCCCGTCGGCTGCAAATTGCCCTTTGCCGCTCAGTGATGAAGTCGAACGATTTAATAAACCGCAAAGGAGACATTCAGCATGCACACAATAAACGTCAACCCCAACGTCAACACCGCCACTCGTGAATCAGACGAACAATTTAAAACAGACAAATATCTGCGTTATGCCGTTATCGATGGCGATGAGCGTCTGGATTTTATCCCGGCCCTCTTTTTTACGCCGTCAGCCGATAATATGGCGGCGAGCTGGTTACGCCAGCATTCCGATTATGATGGCGGTTTCTGGTCTTACTGGATTATTCCGCAGGGTGTCGGCGGGAATATTACCCCGAACCGTATTCAGTTCATCACCACGCAGACCGGGTACATTGCGCCGGAAGGAAAACAGTCTTACAGGATGCGCATCCCCGGCAATTATTTTGACGGTGACGTCAGCGCCGATGCAGCAGGAATTATTGCCACGCTGACGATAATGAACTGGCTGTCATGGCAGGTGGCGGATATGGGGCCGGAATATGCCCGCGTCTGTAAACATCTGGTTTCCCGTCAGGATGCACTGAAAGATTATATCAGCATTATTCATCATCCCGAACGGCATTTAATCTGGCGGGCGATAGACTAATCAGACCTCTGAAAAAAAGACCTCATTCATGAGGTCTTTCGTTTTTAACAGCCCGGGATTGTCCGGCATTTTTATTTGCCTTGATGGCCCTGTAGATAGCCTCAATCTTTCTCGCATATGCCAGTCGTCGCATGTCCTGCCTGTCCGTTCTGCGGAATCCCGCGTTGTAGGCACCGACTGCCTCCCAGCTGACGCCCCACTTCTTAAACGCCAGCGCCAGATAATACGCGCCGGTATAAATATTCAGGCAGGCATCCGTCAGAAGATGTTCCGGTTTAATACCGAACTCCGATAACCGGGCATGGTGCTGCGAATCGATCTGCATCAGTCCGGCACCGTATCCTGTTCCCGGATTTTTACCGACAGCATCCACCACCCATTTCGATTCCTGCCATGAAATAGCCCGGAGCAGATCCGGATCAATCCGGTAATCCCGTCCCGCCATATCAAAACAATCCGTGGCCCATGCAGGCGTGGATATTAATAACAGGGCAGCAAACGCCAGTTTTTTTCTCAAAAGACTCCCTCCGGGCCGATTCCTGTAATTACGTTAACCCAGACCAGAACCAGACTCAACAAATATGCACTCCTCACCACAAAATCACCACACACTACGCAAAATTAAAATTTTGCAGATTGCTGTTTGGAAACAGTGAGTTAACGTGGCTTATATTATTTTATTTAATATAAGCTAATGTGTCAGTGAATTAAAAAAGATTCACTGACAATTCATGAATGATTCGCTAATGAATCGTTTACGATTCACCTCATTAGAATCAGATGGTTAAGATGAATTGACTTGTAATTCAATTCATGATGTGATTCGCATAGTGAATTGCTAAATAAAGGCCTGAGACACGATTCAATTCATGAATTGAATCGTGAGTCCTTCTCATGGTTTTGCATCCGGTTAATAGATTCAGTCCCGATTTTTTTATAAGGAGAACGATATGGGCAAAGTGCAGGCCTACCCCAGTGATGAAGTGTGTGAGAAAATTAATGCAATAGTGGAAAAACGCAGAATGGAGGGGGCGAAGGAGAAGGATGTCAGTTTCTCCAGTATATCGACAATGTTACTTGAGTTGGGCCTTCGGGTTTATGAAGCTCAAATGGAACGTAAAGAATCCGGATTTAATCAGATGGCGTTCAACAGAGCCTTACTTGAAAGTGTTGTGAAAACACAATTTTCAGTGAATAAAGTTTTGGGCATTGAGTGCCTGAGCCCTCATGTCAAAGATGATCCCCGGTGGCAATGGAAGGGTATGGTTCAAAATATCCAGGAGGATGTTCAGGAAGTCATGCGTACATTCTTTCCTGATGAGCAGGAGGAAGCGGATGAATAGCATAAGAATTTTCGTATAGTGTGTCTTGCTGAATTCATTTTGAATTTTCATTATTCAAAATGAACGATTATTCTTTTCTGCTTTAATTATTCAGGATAAAGATCTGGTTTTATTGGATGACTTTTCTAGATGTGGGTCTTATAATTCAGGGGTAGTTTAAAAATTTAAGATGCATTAGCGCCAGAAGTATCGGCTTCTGACGCTAACTATCCATAGATACCTTATAAGGAGGCGCCTATGTGTGCGAAGGATCGTAGTCAAATTACTGTACTTAGTCAAACGGAAACCATTCATTCTTTTAGCGAGATGCTCAACTTTTCATCTTGCCCTTCCTTCATTAGAAACACCCAAGGTGAATTCCTTCATACTAGCCCTCTTTTTGACAAAATCTTCTTAACTTCCGTAACATCTGTTGCCTGGTTTTCGGCGCTCCCCTTAAAAACTAAAATAGAACTTATCCAGTCGGAAATTAAATCTTTTACGGAAGATTCTTCTGTTTTGGTAAGAGGTATTGGTTTTGGGGATATATCATGGACAGTTTTTATTGAGAGCTTTCACCTTGATGATGAGAAATATAGTCGATGGGTTTTTATTAGAGAGGGTGAGGCTATATGCGATCATGCAAAAGAATATGCTGATTTTTCATCAAAGATGGAAAAATATATAGACCGCATTTCAAAAACGGCCAGTTCTGATTGGGCTATATTTAATCTTTATTCGGTTGGGTTTTCTCATGCCACTATATCTAAAATTACAGGTGTTAAAGAACAGACATCCAGAAATGCAGTTCGTCATATAAAAAACGATCTCAATTTCCCCGATCGTGACTATATTATATTGTCTTCTATTTATGCTCTTAGTTATGGGAGAGTTGTGGGGAATGTTATTAAAATACTAAAGGGTAATGTTAATTCTTTGTTAATTCAATAGTACAATACGTACTATTGAATTGTGAAAATAATTTACTCAAAATCCCTCCTTAATTTGTTTACTTTTAATCCCGCAAATGTAAACTTTTTTAAGAGTTGGTAATCTTATTTTTGGAGGTCGATTGGAAAGAGCGATTAGGAGTAACGCACGACCTGCGCCAGGAAAAAATGTGCTTTTGAAACTGGATGAAGAGACTAATCGTCGACTTATCAAAGCAAAAGACAGAAGCAGAAGAAGTAAAACATCCGAGGCCTATTTGAGACTGAAAGATCATCTTGAAAGGTTTCCGGACTTTTATAACTCAGAACTTACCGTACCAGGAGGTGAACAGGAGGAGTGATTTAGCAATATAGTCATAAATCTGTTTTATATATCGATCATTCTTATTTAAAAGGAAATAAACATGAATGCTGTATTAAGTGTTCAGGGCACCGCTGTCTCTGAAGAAACTAAGCCGTCTTTTCTGTCCAGCGTTTTCAACAAAAAGAAAGCCCTGAAAGTCGCTAAAGTTGCGCTGCCGGTTGCTGCTGTGGCGGCGTTCTTCCCGGATGCTGCGATGGCCACCACCACGGCAACCGACCTGATGAAGTCCGGGGATGCGACCGTTAAAGGCACGTTTGGTAAGCAGTCCAGCGTCGTCAAATGGGTGGTTCTGGCAGAAGTTGTCGCCGGCGGCATCATGTACATGATGACCAAAAACGTGAAGTTCCTGTTTGGCTTCGCGATTATTTCCACCTTTATCACCATCGGTATGTCGGTCGCCGGTTACTGACAGGAAGCACGTGATGACGGGAGACGAATTAAAGCGATACCGTTTCCCGGAAACACTGACTAACCAGTCCCGCTGGTTTGGCTTATATCTCGATGAACTTATCCCGGCCGTGATTTGTCTCGGCTGGGGTTTCTGGACCAGCAAGTTCATTTTTGGCATAGCTTCAGCGGTACTGGTTTTCTGGGGTATCAAGAAACTGAAAAAAGGGCGGGGTAGTTCCTGGCTACGCGACCTGATTTACTGGTATCTGCCAACCTCCCTTCTTAAAGGTTTCTTTCATGATGTTCCGGACTCCTGTTTCCGGCAGTGGATTAAATAAATCAACGGGGAAATAACATATGGAACATGGTGCCAGACAAAATACCACCCGCGTTATCGCTGTGGGATTTATCAGTCTGGGGACACTCCTGACCCTCAGTCTTGCGACCAATATTATCCAGGGCATAAATAATTACCGTCTGCAGACGGAACAGAAAGTGGCGGTGACACCGATGTTATTCCGTGCACCCTTTGCGGTGTCTCAGAACCAGGCTGACGCCTCTTATATTGAGCAGCTGGGCCTGTCCTTTGTTGCCCTGCGTCTGAATGTCACGCCGGAAACGGTTGATGCCCAGCATCAGCAGCTACTCCGGTATGTATTACCCGCCTCGCAGAACAGCCTCAAGGTCCAGCTGGCTGAAGATGCGAAACGTATTAAAGACAATAACGTTAATTCCACCTTTTATATGACGTCGATGCGTGCCTGGCCGGCAGAGAACCGCGTGGATATCCGGGGTGAGCTGAAAACGTGGATTGGGGATTCCAAACCCTACAGTGAAATTAAAAGCTATGTCATTCAGTTCAGTCGTGTCGATGGTGTCAGCTGGCTGGCGCGTTTTGGAGAAATAAATAATGAAAAAAATTAACCCGTTATTTATTTCAGGCTGTCTGCTGTTGGCCGCCCCCGCGATGTCCGCGACCCTCAGCGGTACGCTGGCGCCGACAGTGGTCCCCCTGACCAATGGTGGTCAGGCAAATATTGCCGTGAGTAACACCGACCCGAATCTGTTCACAGTACCTGGAGATCGCATCACGGCGATAAACAGCCTGGACGGCGGCCTGACAAACCAGGAGCAGACCGACAGCGGCGGTGCCATTCTGGCGACCGTCAGTAAAAAACCATTCACCTTCATTGTGGAAACCGAACGCGGGCTGAACTTCTCCATTCGTGCCGTGCCCCGTGCGGGCTCAGGCCGGACAATTCAGCTGGTCAGCGAGCTGGCGGGTACCCCCGGTCCGGCAAAAGCCTGGGAAGAGTCGAACCCCTATGAATCGTTACTGGTTTCGCTGAATCGCGCCGTGCGTCAGGGCAGCGTACCCGATGAGTATCAGTCTGTCCCCGTCACTTCTGAAGTGCTGCAGGTGCCGGCTGGTCTGCGCGCCACTGCCGATCGGGTCTGGGTCGGTCATCACCTGAAAGTTGTCCGTTACAGTCTGGACAATGTCTCCCTGTCGGCCCGTATGGTGCGTGAAAGCGATTTCTGGCAGCCCGGAACACGTGCCGTCATGTTCAGTACCCCGGCGGGCCTGCTGACTGCCGGTGGTCGCATGCAGATCTGGGTCACGACGTCAGATGAAGGAGTGAAGCGCTGATGGCCAACTTCAACACGCTGATCAAACGTAAGCAATATATCTGGCTGGGACTCATTCTGGCGGGCGGCGCGGCAGCAGTCGGAGGCGGGCTGTATCTGTCAGATCTGAACATGAGCTCTGATGAGGAAGCCCCGGCTCAGGGCGAACCCGCACCGGATATGACCGGGGTGGTCGACAGCAGCTTCAACAGTAAGGTGGAGCAGCACGCGACAACAGAAATGCAGGCGACTGCCGCTGATCTCAACAAGCGTTTTGACTCCCTGCAGGGAGAAGTGGACCTGCTGAGTAAGGCGCGAACCGCTGACCAGATACGTATCGACAAGCTCAGCAGTGACAATGAAGCCATGCAGAATCAGCTGAAGGCGCTGGGCGTGAAACCGGCTGTCTCTGGTGGCGAGCCCGCGCCGACTCCTCCGTCACCGCCACCCGGTCCGGAAGGGGAGCCGCAGCCAGCCAGTTATCCGCCGCAAACCGGCGCCGCGGTACCGCCTCCGACGGCATTCTATCCGGGGAATGGTATGACACCGCCGCCGCAGGTCAGCTACCAGTCTGTACCGGTACCAAACCAGATACAGCGTAAAACGTTCAGTTACGACAAAGGAAAAAAAACGAAGTCATTGCCGTACATTCCGTCGGGGAGCTTTGCAAAAAGTATGCTTATCGAGGGGGCAGATGCCAACGCGTCTGTTACCGGGAATGAATCAACTGTACCGATGCAGTTGCGTATCACTGGTCGCGTGGAAATGCCAAACAGCAAAACCTACGACCTGACAGGGTGTTTTGTGGGCCTTGAAGCCTGGGGCGATGTCTCCAGCGAACGCGCCATTGTCCGTACCCGCAATATCAGCTGTATCAAAGGTGATAAAACCATCGATCAGCCCATTAACGGCCACGTTTCCTTTATGGGGAAAAACGGGGTTAAGGGAGAGGTGGTGATGCGTAACGGAAAAATCCTCGGCTGGGCATGGGGGGCCGGTTTTGTTGACGGGATTGGTCAGGGCATGGAACGGGCTTCACAGCCGGCTGTTGGCCTGGGGGCAACCGCATCTGTTGGCGCCGGTGACGTTCTGAAAATGGGGGTCGGCGGTGGTGCATCTAAAGCTGCGCAGACGCTGAGCGAGTACTACATCAAAAGGGCCGAGCAGTATCACCCGGTCATTCCGATTGGTGCCGGCAACGAAGTGACTGTCGTGTTCCAGGATGGATTCCAGCTGAAAACGATTGAAGAGCTGGAAGCGGAAAAGAACGGGCAACAGCAGGCTCAGAATCAGGAGGCGGGGCCGGCACCGCAGGCTGATGCCCATCATCAGTCAGGCGGCGGTATGAACGGATTCAATACTGACGAGATGCTGAAGAAGCTGGGCAAACTTGATCCGCGGGAGTTCTCTCCGGGCGCAGCGCCGCAGGGGGAAAATAATGGCTAAGTCTCTTATTACGGCTGCCCTGTCAGCGCTGAGGGTAATTACACCGGGCAATTAAGGCAAATAACCCAATCAGGATGAACCTGAAAAATAACCGATAAATAGCGAGAAATATCATGAAGGAATTAATGCTGTTAATTCCTCTGGGCGGCGCTTTGCTCTTAACCGGGTGCGCGGGCACAGAGACTGAATTTCAATGTAATGCCACGACGTCGGATACCTGTATGACGATGGAGCAGGCAAATGAAAAAGCGAAGCTGAAAGAGGAACGCAGTGATGCAAAGCCGGCTGCGGCCGGGTTGCCACAACTGGCTGAGGGTAATTTCAGAACCACATCAGTTAATTCGTACCCATTGCCGCCACAGCCAAATTTAATGCGTCCCGGAGCAACGACAACTGCACCGACTAATACAGTAACGTCAGGATTGCTGACGAATAACAGGAAAGTCAGTATGCCGGTGTATCGGCCCGTGGCTGTAGCGCCAGCTGTTCGACCAGTGAGTGTATCAACTTTTACATCGCCGGTGACGGTTCCTGGTAATTATCCCCGGCCATTAAGAAAAGGGGAGGAGACAACGTCATTGTGGATAGCGCCGTATGTGGATGCAGATGATGTATATCACCAGCCAGCAACGGTTCTTTTTGTCGTGACACCATCGGCGTGGGGACAACCTCGCCTTAATTGATTCACAGCGCCATTACTGGCGCTGCAGGAAGTTTTCATTTCTGAATTATAACGAGTGCCCTCTGCGTTGAAAGGGATGGGCGGTAGCGTGCTCAGACGAAGATATTACGGTCATGTATCTTTATGTAAGGGGTATTTAAAAGGATTGGGTGAGCATGATTAATTATTTAACATTCACTTATAGACTTGTTCGGGCTGACTCATTTTATATATTTTATTTTTGTCTCGCTATTGGCATGGGAGTGATAGTTGGATGTTTTGCATCAAGGGCGTTTGAGAGAAGGGGGTTACGAGGTTGCATGTTCTCTGGGGCGTTGATTTTTCATGTTATAACCGCCCTTGTTATTTTGTCACCAGAGGATACTTATAAAGATATGATTTTTAGAAAAAAGAATACAATGTATACATTAACAAACTGCAAGGTATCAGCTTTCGATGCTCAACAAGGATTTAATGGCCGCAAAGACGCCTGGTCATGTCCTGATGGAATAACCCGCTACCTTCCCGTTAAGTACAGGCCAGAAGGAAGTTTATCTGAAAATAAAGTGCAATGATGTTATTTACTGAAAGGAAAAGCTTGTTATGAGAGAGTTATTCGGATGGGCGATGTGGCTGGTGTTTTTATTGGCAGGTTATGTCCTGCTATTTTCTACTGACAGTAATACAGTACCCGAAGCGCTTTCTCATCACTGGAAAAATGACTGCCGGTTGCTTGAGACTAATATTGATAAAGGGTTTTTCTCTCCTGCGCAAAATCGACTTCAGTGTGGTGATGTTATTGAAAATGTCAGCAAGGCTGATTATGACAGAGCGATAAGTGGCGATAAGCAAACAACTCTCGCAGAGGCAATGAAAGAAATATTCATTCGTTAATATATAAACAGAGGCAATAAAGTATGCATGCCTTTATTTTTCTGGTGCTGATGACGCCGAGTAGTGGTGGTGGAATTTGGGATATTACTCCCATGCCTAATACAGATGTCTGCATAAAAATGCTACGGGTACTCGAAGCACGTGGAGGCAGAGGTTACGGAAGTAATACAGGAGAGTGCATTGAAATTAAAACACGCGAGCCTTTGAACAGCGTGATGGAAACATTGAGTGAGGGTGGGTAAATGGCTGAATCTCTGTTAAGTTTTGATAGTGATGGTTATGTACGACTGTTTTTTGCAATGGCAATCATTATCTGTGGTTACGGCTATGTAATTATGGGTGTTTTTATAAGAGATGCGCTTTCCTATATTTTAATGTTGTTTGGGCTTACAGGTCTCAGTGCTTTATTTTCTTTCATGGTATTCATGGATAAAAACATGTGGGCCGGTTCTCCTGATTTGACTCTGTCAGTAATGACGGGATTTTTTACAGCCACAGTGATCTTTTATATGTTTTATGTCTTGATTTATTCCTTTGATCGGATGGGGCAGGTGAATAGTAAGACCGATGGTCAGTATTAACAATCTCACGTTATTTGAAAGTATGCAGCATAAGGAATAAGAAAGTGAAAGCGTACTATATACTTGGACATAACGTTGCATGGCTTAACGGTATATGCCTGATTCTTTTTGTTATTGGTGTGGTCGGTGCGCTGGCAATGGTTGCCATCCCTGAAAAATTCAATCTTCGAGTTAACAGAGGCGATACATTCATATACTGTGCGCTTATGGCGGTGGTTGGGTTTTGCGGGATGTTCGTTATCTCCATTCACTCATTTTCGATGGATGAACTTGAAGCAGGTAGACACTGGAAAAACGACTGCAATACACTTGAAGTAAACATACCGACAGGCGCTTTTACCAGCCCTGTAAATAAACTGGACTGTGATGGCATCATCATTAATGTGCCTGGTAGGCAGTATTATTCGTATATCCATCAGTGGGAATTATATAAAGCTAACAAAAAATGAAATGCTGGTTAAAATAAATAGGGGATGGATATGATGCTGTTTTTTAGAAAGTATGGTTTTTTGTTTATCCCTCCAGTCTACTGGCTCATCTATCTGGGAGTCAGACTGACTTACAATGGACTGGCAGGAGAGTTTTCTCCTGATTTCTTTCAGGGTATTCGACATGAAGGCCTCTATATTATCTGTAGTTTGTGTGTGTTTTATTTTTTCTGCCTGGAGGTGGAAATTAGTGATGGGGAGTTCTCAGCGAACCTTCTGTTCCTGATTGTTTTCTTTCATGTGGTTTTATTATTTATCACTCTGCTTATTTGTTTGTGGCAAGGGGCGATGTTGTTGGATGCGATCTTTATGGGCCAGATTATTGCCTCCATGTGTTTATTGTTTTTCATTCCTGTGCTTTCCATTATAAGAAGGAGTTTCTAGTGCGGCTATGAATATTCTTCTTGCCATTTATTACCCTTGTTGTTTTGAAATACTTTTAAAGGAACGACCGCATGAGTAATAACATCATTGATACCGTCACCCAGGCTGTGAATTCACTCGTATCAGCACTGAAGCTGCCCGACGAATCCGCTAAAGCCAATGACACGCTGGGCAGCATGAATTTCCCCCAGTTCAGCCGTATTTTGCCCTATAAGGATTATGATTCCGCGACCGGGCTGTTTATTAATAACAAAACCATCGGTTTTATGTTTGAGGCGCGTCCTTTACCCGGTGCGGATAAAAGTATCGTCGCCACACTGGAGCATTTACTGCGCAGCAAACTTCCCCGGGGCGTCCCGGTCAGTTTTCATCTGGTCTCCAGCAAACTGGTCGGCAATGATATCGACTACGGTCTGCGTGAATTCCGCTGGAGCGGTAAACAGGCTAAAAAGTTTAACGCCATCACCCAGGCCTACTATCTCCGGGCAGCGGAGACGAAGTTCCCCCTGCCTCCTGCACTGGATTTACCCCTGACGCTGCGTAACTACCGCGTGTACATCTCCTGCTGCGTGCCCCGGAAGAAAAACTCCACCACGCAAATTGTGGAGATGGAGAACCAGATTAAAATCCTGCGGGCGTCACTGGGCGGTGCCTATATTCCGACGCGTATCCTTGATGCTGCCGGGCTGGTCGAACTGATGCGTGAGCTGATTAACCCGGACCCGCACGAGATGTACCGCGTACCGTATAAGCTGGACCCCTATCAGGATCTGAACTATCAGTGTGTCGATGACAGCTTTGATATGCAGGTCACCGCCGGTCATCTGAAAATTGGCCGCCTGGGGCGTGACGGGAAAGAGTGCGTAACCCGGGTGACGAGCTACCATCTGGAGAGTGATCCGGAAATGGCCTTCCTCTGGACCTCCGCGGATAACTACGCCAACCTGCTTAACCCGGAGCTCTCCATTTCCTGCCCCTTTGTCATTACGCTGACGCTGATGGTGGAGGACCAGGTGAAGACCCAGAATGAAGCCAACATGAAATTCATGGACGTGGAGAAGAAAAGCAAAACCTCCTACGCGAAGTTTTTTCCGAACGTGATAAAAGAAATGCAGGAGTGGGGCGATATCCGCCAGCGACTGGCGACCAACCAGACCTCCCTGGTGTCCTACTTCTTTAATATCACCACGTACACCGCAGACAGCACAGAGGCCTCTCTCGCCGCTGAACAGCAGGTGCTCAACAGCTACCGTAAAGGCGGTTTCCAGCTGATCCCGGCCCGCTACCATCACCTGCGTAACTTTCTGGCCATGATGCCGTTCAAGTGTGGTGAGGGCCTGTTTAAAGAGCTGCAGGCGGCAGGCGTGGTGAAGCGGGCGGAGACGTTCCAGGTGGCTAACCTCCTGCCGATCGTCGCTGACAGCCCGCTGGCGCCGGCGGGACTCCTGGCGCCCACCTACCGAAATCAGCTGGCGTTCATCGACCTGTTCTACGAGGGAATGAACAATACCAATTTCAACATGGCAGTCTGCGGGACGTCCGGGGCGGGTAAAACCGGTCTGATTCAGCCCCTCATTCGCAGTGTGCTCGACTCCGGCGGGTTTGCCTGGGTGTTCGACATGGGCGATGGCTATAAGTCCCTGTGTGAAAACATGGGGGGCGTATACCTCGATGGCGATACCCTCAAGTTTAACCCGTTCGCCAACGTGCTGGATGATGCTCACTTCGACATGTCAGCAGAACGTATACGCGATCAGATGTCTGTCATGGCCAGTCCGAACGGCAACCTCGATGAAGTCCATGAAGGCCTGCTTCTGCAGGCAGTGCAGGCGGCCTGGTTAAGCAAGCGTAATCATGCACGCGTTGATGACGTAGTGCAGTTTTTACAGGACGCGAAGGACAGCGATGAATATGCTGATTCCCCAACAATCCGGGGCCGTCTGGACGAGATGATAATCCTGCTCGATCAGTACACGGTAAATGGGATCTACGGGGACTATTTCAACTCAGATACACCAACACTCCACGATGATGCCCGGATGGTGGTACTGGAGCTCGGTGGCCTGGAGTCGCGGCCATCTCTGCTTATCGCTGTGATGTTCTCATTGATTATTTACATCGAGAACAGGATGTATCAGTCACCGCGTGGCCTGAAAAAACTGAACGTCATCGATGAAGGCTGGAAGCTCCTTGATTTCAAGAATGAAAAAGTGGGTCAGTTCATCGAGAAAGGCTACCGTACCGCGCGTCGACATACCGGCGCATACATCACCATCACGCAAAATATCGTGGACTTCGATTCCCCGACCGCATCGAGCGCTGCACGCGCTGCCTGGGGGAACTCGTCATACAAGGCCATTCTGAAACAGTCAGCGAAGGAATTTGCCAAGTATAACCAGCTGTACCCGGATCAGTTCAGCAAGCTGGAGAAAGACATGATTAACGGCTTCGGCTCGGCAAAAGAGCAGTGGTTCTCCTCCTTTATGCTGCAGGTGGAAGCGAACTGCTCCTGGCACCGCCTGTTCGTCGACCCGCTCAGCCGGGCGATGTACTCCTCCAAAGGCCCGGATTTTGAGTACATGCAAGCGCGCCGGCAGGAGGGGGTCGATATCCACGATGCGGTGTACGGCCTCGCGTGCCGCAACTTTAAAGACGAAATGGCTGAGCTTGAATCCCGAATACCGGTGAATGACATGGAGGATAAACAGTGATGAAAAACAACACCGAACAGCCGGTCAGTACGAACTCTCATCCCTTTCGCCGGATACCTGTCATCGTTGCTCTCGTGCTTTTCGCCCTGGCAACCAGCGCGTTTCTCTCACGCGTGGTTCTGGAGTACTCCACACCGCGGGTGGTGGCTTTTGATATGAAGAAGACGCTCGACAGCTTTATGGACAGTGTCAGTCAGAAGCAGCTGACAGAAGCGCAGTCAAAAGCGCTCTCTGACCGGTTTAACGACGCGCTGGAGAAGAGTCTGGCGGAGTATCAGCAGCAGCATCATGTGGTCATTCTGGTTTCACCTGCCGTGGTTCAGGGCGCGCCCGATGTGACCCGCAACATCCAGCACGACATTGCCCGCCGGATGAAAGGAGAACAGTAATGATACGACTGAAAGACTGTCTGCTCGCCGCCTGCCTGGTATCGCCGCTGACTCAGGCGGCTGATCTCGGTACCTGGGGGGATTTATGGCCCGTCCGGGAGCAGGACATGCTGCAGCTCATCACGCAGCGTCTGCAGTCACTGCAATCCTCTGGCCAGTGGGACCAGACGATGGATGCGTTTAAGCAGCGGGTTATCGAGAACAGTCAGCGCCCGGCACCGGTGGAGGGCATTAAGCGTGCGGAGAAATACGAGCAGCGCTGGTTTGATCCCAGCATCCGCCTGACCGAAGACCTGAAGGACAATGAGGGGCGGGTGTTTGCCCGCAAGGGCGATGTGGTGAACCCGCTTAAAACCGTACCGTTTGTCCAGACCCTGTACTTCATCAATGGAGACGATGCCGACCAGCTGGCCTGGATGAAGCGTCAGGTGCCGGAAACCCTGATGAGCAAAATTATCCTGGTGCGTGGCAGTATCCCGGACACCTCCGCAGCGCTGGACAGCCGGATCTATTTCGACCAGAACGGCGTACTGAGCAAGCGATTTGGCCTGACGGCGGTCCCGGCGCGGATCACGCCGGCGCCATCCGGTGAACGGCTGAATATTGAGGTGTTTCCCGTCCGTTGACCCGTACGATTCCGAATTACGATTATTTGTCAGGTGATTATATGACTATTACTGAGATTACTCTCGCAGCATTAATTGTTGTTCAGTGGCTTACGGTGGTTCGACAAAATAAAGAAATTAACCACCGACGTGAATGTGAAAGGCTTCTGAAAGAAAAAATTGACGATTATGAATTACAGAATAGTCGGTATTGTCGGTATGTTGAAGGCAAAGCAAGTCATCTCATCAGCGATATGGAAAAGGATTTGGATGAGCTTTTTCTTTTAAAACCACATGATGAGGACTCGTTCTGGCGGAAGGTTTACAGACTGGAGTTTATTTCCAACGTGCTGAAGGATTTCGCTAAGGGACAGGATTTAAAAAAGCAGAAAGAAATAATCGATGGTGTAAACAACATCTGGGAAAAATACAGGGGAAGGGATAATCAATGAGAAAAATATCATTTTTGTTTATCCTCCTGTTTTTTTCGTTAGTCCCTCAGGTACATGCAGATCCGTCGTGTGAAGGTCGATTCGTCAACCCGATCACCGATGTGTGCTGGCGCTGCATATTTCCTTTATCACTCGGCAGCGTGCAGGTTGGTAAAGGCGATCTGCCTGATACCAGCAATCCGGGTAGTCCCCTGCAGCTGTGTCCGGCGCCGCCACCGATTTTTGTTCGCCCCGGCCTGGCCATCGGGTACTGGGAGCCGATGGCCATGACGGACGTCAGCCGTTCGCCTGGCTGTATGGTCAATCTGGGGGGCTTCAGTATCAATCTCGGCAAGACCGGTATGGGGACCGCGAGAAAGGACGATAAGCAGGTGAACGGCGCTTTTTATCACGTTCACTGGTACAAGTACCCGCTGACCTACTGGCTGAACATCATCACCTCCGCAGGCTGTCTGGAAGGCGGAGACATGGATATAGCCTATCTGTCCGAGATTGACCCGACCTGGGTGGACAGCAGCCTCACCACCATTCTGAATCCGGAAGCCATCCTGTTTGCCAACCCCATCGCACAGGGGGCGTGCGCGGCTGACGCTATGGCCAGCGCGTTTCATATGCCACTCGATATTCTGTTCTGGTGTGCCGGCTCTCAGGGTTCGATGTACCCGTTTAGCGGCTGGGTAAGCAACGAGTCCAGTCCGCTGCAGTCCTCGTTACTTGTCAGCGAGCGCATGGCGTACAAGCTTCACCGGCAGGGACAAATTATGGAGAGCATCGGGAAGGACAAGGCGGTCTGCTATGAGTATCCGTCTCCGATCATCCCCAAAGAGCGCTGGCGCTATCAGATGGTGAACATGTACCCGGACAGCGGCCAGTGCCATCCCGTGGGGCGCAGCGTGATGCGCTGGGAGGCCGGTAAAAATCCACCCAACACCCGTAAGAACTATGGCTATCTGATGTGGCGTAAACGCAATTGTGTCTTTCTCTGACAGGAGTCTCTCATGAAATTAATGAATCTGTTTATGGTCATGCTTTTACTGACCGGACGAGCAGTGTTGGCTGAAACCTCCTCTGTTACAGACAGAGAATGGCTGAAGCAGCAGGAGAACCTCAGCGAACAGCTGCGCCAGCATCCGGATAAACAGCTGCAGCAGGAGCTTGAGGCGCAAATCAACCGTAATCCTCTGCCCAAATCAGACCGCCAGTTTATCGATAATCTGGTCAGCCAGCAGAAAGCGGCGAATCAGGAAAAGCCGGCAGAAGGGGCGCTGTACTTTGTCTCCTTCTCGATACCTGAAGAGGGGCTGAAGCGGATGCTGCACGAAACCCGGCAGTACGGCATTCCGGCGACACTGCGTGGGCTCGTCAATAACGACATGAAGACCACCACTGACGCGGTGCTGCAGCTGGTGAAGGATGGCGTGACCGACGGCGTGCAGATCGACCCGACACTATATACGCAGTACAGCATCCGGAGTGTGCCGTCTCTGGTGGTACGGTGTCAGGCCGGATATGACGTGGTACGCGGTAACATTCACGTCAAACAGGCGCTGGAGAAAGTGGCACAAACCGGTGACTGCGCACAGGTGGCCCGGCAAATACTTGATGCGCCCTCGAATGCCGCCGGGAGCCAGCCATGAAAGACAGACCGTACTTCATAGCGTTACCGGAAATGGTGAGGGATGAGGGAGGGCAAAAATGAAGACGGTTATTTCCGTGCTGACTGCGCATTTTTTTGTCCTGAGCGCCTTTATCTGGCTGGCATCCCCCGCCTGTGCTGACAGTGGAAGCGACTATAAAGCTGGTTCGGATTTTGCGAAACAGGTGCAGGGCAATGGTCTGAACTCACTGAAAAATTTCAGTGGTGAGCAAAACCTGCCGGGGTATACCGACAGCCCTGATCAGGCAAAATACTATGGCGGCGTCACTGCCAGCGGAGACAGCTCCCTGAAAAGCGATTCAGCCCTGGAGTTCAGCCAGGGAGATACCGGCAAAGCGATTACTGAGTCGTTCACGAACCGGCCACCGGATCAGATATCTCAGGATGCACCGTTTATTCAGGCCGCAAAGGATACAGAATCCCGTGCCGACAGCATTGTCGGCGATACCGGACAGTCCTGTACCGCCCAGGTTGTGAACCGCAGTGAGTTCACAAACCATACCTGCGAACGTGATCTGCAGGTGGAAAATTTTTGCACACGGGAAGCGACCCTGAAGGATAACGCCACCACACAGAAAGTTAACCGAACCTATCAGCAGGTGGTGACGCTGAATTATGCCCGGAATACCCGGCAATGGAGTGGCAACCTGACGATCCCGACCAACGGTCGTCTGCTGAATGCCTCGGTGGATGGTGAGCCTCTGGTGATCCCCTGGATTGAAGAATGCGATTCCGAAGGGAAGGTGCGGGATAGCTGCAAGAGTGCAGTGAGTGAAAGCCTGACCCTCTTTGAACGAACGTTCCCCATTGATGTGATCAGCTGGCCACGTTCAGAATCGATGTGTTCAGGCGGTCAGAACACGCATTGTACGAAATATACCTATGACGGGAAGGGGAAGATTCATCAGTCGTTTGGTGTGGACAAAGCGGTCACTGCTGGGCAGAACTTTTCAGTAAGCAAAACATCACGGACCGTATCATCGGCCAGCCAGAAACCCGTACAGGTCACGGTCACCCTGGTGATGGAAGAAACCGAAACCGTCTATGCACCTGAAGTCGTCTGGGTTGAAAACTGTCCGTTCAGTAAGGATGAAGGGAAAAAAACGGGCGAGGAATGTATCAGTCCGGGAGGAACGCGAACCATCACCCTCGGAGGCAGGGATTACTCGTTCACGGAGGCCTGCTGGAAATATAAGGATACCTGGCTCACGCAGCCGGCGGACAACGGCTCCTGTGAAAGCCTGATGAAAAATACGGCCTGTACCCTGTCATCCCGTCAGTGCGCCTTCTCCAGTGAGGAAGGTACGTGCCTGCATGAATATGCAACGTATTCCTGCGAAACCAGGACGAGTGGCAAGCAAATGATCTGCGGCGGTGATGTCTTCTGCCTTGATGGTGAATGTGATAAAGCCACGTCCGGGAAGAGCAACGACTTTGGGCAGGCGGTGTCTGAGCTGGCGGCACTGGCTGCTGCGGGGAAGGACGTCGCGGCACTGAACGGGGTGGATGTCCGGGCCTTCACCGGAAAAGCGAAGTTCTGTAAGAAATTTGCTGCAGGCTTCAGTAACTGCTGCAAAGACAGCGGCTGGGGCCAGGATGTGGGGCTGGCACGCTGCAGCAGTGAGGAAAAGGCGCTGGCCAAAGCGAAAAAAGACAAGCTGACGGTCAGTATCGGGGAATTCTGCTCTAAAAAGGTTCTGGGTATTTGCCTGGAGAAAAAAAGGAGCTATTGCCAGTTCGACTCAAAACTGGCGCAGATCGTTCAGCAGCAGGGAAGAAACGGTCAGCTGCATATCGGTTTTGGCGGCGCCAGCAGTCCTGACTGTCGGGGGATTACGGTTGAAGAGCTCCAGAGGATCGACTTTAACATGCTTGATTTCACCAACTTTATGGACGACCTGATGAAAAATCAAAAAATACCGGAAAACGATGTGCTCACCAATAAAACCAGAGAACGAATTAAGGAAATCATGAGTCAGCAATCCGCGCAATAAACCATGCTGCCTAATAAAGAGACCGATAATCATGAAAATTAATTTTCACAAACAGCCTGCCATTGATTTTGTCCTGAGATTAACACTGACAGTAATCATTATTTCTCCGGTGATTTATTTCTCCTGGGATGCAGTCAAAGGGACGTCGGGAAGTGATTATGTCGAAAGTGTGGTCTTTATTCTTATGGCTGGCTTTGCCATGTCTGTGTGTTATTTATTTTTCTCAGTCCTGGAGAAAGTTATAAATGCAAGGAAAAGCAAAGATGAATCGATATATCACGATTGAGAAATTTATAGACATTCTGAATGAAGAGAATTTACCCCAGGAGCATCATGTTATGGTGCTGGCTGTTCTTGCGGATATCTCTCTGCATACAGACAGGTTCCTGATTAACTCGTCCGAACTGGTTCAGATGGCCGCTCAGTACTCACCTGCTTTCCAGAAACTGCCAGCGGACCGGCAGGCTTTTATATCTTCAGTACTGAGCATGCCGCTATTCCTTATTATGTGACCAGGAGAGTCAATGGAAGAGAAAAAAGCATACGGGCTGGTCATGGTGTTTGTCGGGGTGTTTGTCTTTCTCCTGGTTAGCATTATGTCGTACAGCCTGTGGCGGGACAGGCAGGTTAACGCATTTATGACAACCAACCGGGCCTGGGGGATCCAGTGCGACACTGTTTCTCAGGCCGCGTGGGTGATCAGGGACGGGGAGCGGGTGGACCTTCAGATAAATCATCTGCCTCTGTACTGCAGCGGTTACCGCTTTGAAGCCCGTGATGATGCAGGAAAGATACAGCGCCAGCTCGATAAATACAGTGTCTATCAACATCTGTCACGCCAGTCGCAATAATTCATAAAAGGGTATTTGCCATGCGAACAATACATGCCGCCATGCTGGTGGGGTGCCTTTGCTGCACCCTGATGCCGGCTTTCGCCAAAGACGCGGGCTGGCAGTGGTACAACGAGAAACTGAAGCCCCGTGATGAGGAAAAGCCAGCCGCACCAGCGGCACCACCGCCGCAAATGGATATTCTGGAGAAACTCGCCACACTCCAGGCGGCCACCAAACGGTCGTTGTACGAAGCCATTCTGTATCCATCGTCTGAAAACTTCGTGAAGTATTTCCGGCTGCAGAACTACTGGACGCAGCAGGCAGGTTTGTTCTCGATGAGTGCGAAGAAAGCCATGCTGGAAAACCCCGAACTCGATTACAACCTGCAGTACAGCCACTACAACGGCACGGTAAAAAACCAGCTCGCTGCCGACTATGCCGAACAGCGACAGGCTATCTCCACCCTCGCACAGCACTACGGCGTGATGTTCTTCTACCGGGGCCGGGAAGCGATCGATGGCCAGCTGGTCCAGGTGATTAAAAATTTTCGCGAAACCTATGGCCTGAGCGTGATACCGGTGTCGGTTGACGGAGTGATTAACCCCATGCTGCCCGACAGCCGGACGGACCAGGGCCAGGCAGAGCAGCTTGGCGTGAAGTTCTTCCCCGCGATGATGCTGGTTAACCCGAAAAGTGGCCAGGTGAAGCCTCTCAGTTACGGCTTTATCAGTCAGGACGACCTGGCGAAACAGTTCCTCTATGTCTCCAGCGACTTTAAACCGAATTTCTAAGGAGTGTGTCATGCGAAATATTCGTTTTCCGGATTTAGATATCACCGGGATGTGGGTGCTGGCCGTGGGCGTGTTTTTCCACCTGATAGCCCGGCTTGTCAGAAAACAGCCTGAGCTGGCCGTCCAGGCCGGGGAAATCTTCGGGCTGGGTATGGTGGTGTTCGGGGGATACCGCATTCTAAACGCCCTGATTGCTGAAGCCGAAAAAGAGGAGAAAGCCTGTGAAAAACAGCCTGATGAACCTCGCTAAGACGCCGCTGGCGGCACTGGCGCTTTCCCTTGCACTGGCTGGGGTGGCACATGCGGGAACGCTCGATGAGGTGAAGTCGCTCTGGGATCCGCGGGGTATCTCCGGTACTGAAACGGCCTCCCCGCAGAGCGACACTCCCCAGGCGGTGAGCGGGGCATCTCAGCCTCGCTGGTTACGACTCAGCAACGGAAAGCAGGTGGACCTGCGCGACTGGAAAGTGGTGCTGTTCATGCAGGGGCACTGTCCCTACTGTCATAAATTTGACCCGGTGCTGAAACAGCTGGCCGGACAGTATGGCTTCTCCGTGTTTTCTTACACCATTGACGGACAGGGTGATGATGCGTTTCCTGAAGCGCTGCCGGCGCCTCCTGACGTGATGCAGACCTTTTTCCCGAATATCCCGGTGGCCACCCCGACCACGTTTCTGGTGAACGTAAACACGCTGGCAGCGTACCCGATCCTGCAGGGCGCCACGGATGCGCAGGGCTTTATGGCCAGAGTGGATACGGTATTTCAGATGATGCACTGAGTCTCTGTTATATCCGGTCTTAGCAAGTGATTAAGGAAAATAGCCATGAACAAATATATACGTTCGACGGGACTGTATGCGTTTTTATTTCCAGCCAGTTTAAAAGCACCCGGGCAGACATCAGCAGAAAAAATAGAACAACTGAAGCCGGAATTTATTCACCGGGAAAGGCGTCTGGAAATCTATCTGGAATTATTCATTGTGTTTCTCACTGCAGGTGCTCTGTTGTTATGGATAATGAGAATTTTATTTAATCTCTGCGTGGATGACTGGATAGCCAGCGGTGACCTGCGAGTAAAAGACCTGTGGAATATTATGATGTACGCCATCCCTTATGCGCTGATCGCTGTTGGGGTGGGGTTCTTTGTTGCCGGAGTGACATTAGCGATCCGCAATTTTTTCAGTTATCACCTTAAGACCCTTTTTATTCTGAGAAATGACAGAGTTAAAAAGAATGCTGTGCGTAATGGAGGACAGGATGCGAATTAAACTTCTGTCACTTTTCTGCGGTGCCGCGCTTGGCCTGTCATTTAGCGCCGCCGCCGATGTGAATGGCGACATGAATAACTTCTTCAATAAGCTCGGGTTTGCGTCCAATACCAGCCAGCCACAGGTCTGGCAGGGGCAGGCGGCGGGTTATGCCTCTGGCGGTTCGCTGTATGCCAGAACGCAGGTGAAAACGATCCAGCTGGTCAGCATGACCCTGCCGGATATTAACGCCGGCTGCGGCGGCATCGATGCGTACCTGGGGGCGTTCTCCTTTATCAACAGCGAGCAGCTGCAGCGGTTCGCAAAACAAATCATGAGCAACGCCGCGGGGTACTTTTTTGATCTCGCTTTGCAAACCACGGTACCGGAGATTAAAACCGCAAAGGACTTCCTTCAAAAGATGGCCACTGACATGAACAGCATGAACCTCAGTTCCTGCCAGGCTGCTCAGGGAATTGTGGGTGGCCTGTTTCCTCGTACCCAGGTCGCTCAACAAAAGGTCTGCCAGGACATTGCCGGTGAAAGCAATATCTTTTCGGACTGGGCCGCGTCGCGCCAGGGTTGTACGGTGGGCGGCAAGATGGACAGCGTCCAGGATAAGGCCAGCGATAAAGACAAAGAACGTGTGATGAAAAACATCAACATCATGTGGAATGCCTTATCGAAGAACCGGCTCTTCGACGGCAATAAGGAGCTGAAGGAATTCATCATGACGCTCACCGGTACGCTGATTTTCGGGGAGAACAGTGAAATCACGCCGCTGCCGGCACGCACCACTGACCAGGATCTGATTAGAGCTATGATGGAGGGCGGCACGGCTAAAATCTACCACTGCAATGATTCGGATAAGTGTCTTAAGGTCGTTGCTGATGCGACCGTGACCATCACTTCCAATAAAGCGCTAAAAAGCCAGATTTCCGCTTTGTTAAGCAGTATCCAGAATAAAGCAGTGGCTGATGAAAAACTGACGGATCAGGAGAAAGGGTTTATCTCCAGCACCACCATTCCGGTATTCAAATACCTGGTCGATCCGCAGATGCTCGGGGTGTCTAACTCACTTATTTACCAGCTGACGGACTATATCGGCTACGACATCCTGCTGCAGTACATTCAGGAACTTATCCAGCAGGCCCGGGCGATGGTTTCAACCGGTAATTATCCCCAGTCGACAATGGATATGATCATGGAAAACCTCAATCAGGCGAGTGTCCAGATTGCCGCTTTTCAGTCCCGTGTTCAGGTTCAGCAGGACGCCTTGCTTGTGGTTGACAGACAAATGAGTTACATGCGCCAGCAGGTCTCTGCCCGCATGATGACCCGCTACCAGAATAACTATCATTTTGGGGGGAATCTGTAATGCTTGAGATATATGCCATTGCTGGCGGCGACTGGTTACGGGGCAACCTGAACGCGATTGCGGCGTTTATGGGGACCAGCACATGGTCGACTATAGAAAAGATGTGTATCGCCATCTCGGTACTCATTGTGGCGGGGAACTGGGTAAAAAAACACAACGTAATGGACCTTATTGGCTGGGTCTTTTCCCTCACCCTGGTCTCTATGCTGGTTGTCATTCGTACCCCTGTGCAGATCATCGATTACAGTAACGTTGCGCAGGTCTATGAAGTCGATAATGTGCCTATTGGTCTGGCGATTCCGGCGTCGCTGACAACACGGGTAGGAAACGCGCTTATCCAGAGTTATGAGATGGTCTTCGCGCTGCCGGACAGTGTCACGTACAGTAAAACGGGGATGTTATTTGGCAGTAATCTGGTCGCGAAAAGTACGGATTTTTTGTCACAAAATCCTCAGATTACGACGCTGTTTTCCGATTACGTACAAAACTGTGTGATGGGCGATATTTTCCTCAATCATAAGTACTCTTTTGAAGAATTACTGAATTCACCTGATCCGTATACCCTGATTTTTGCAAACCCAAGCCCACTGCGTGGCGTGTTTGATAAAAACAACCAGTTCCAGACATGCGAAGAGGCCTCACGGGATCTGAAATCGGCTCTCGCGCTGGATACTCAGACAGGCGGTAAAACCTGGAACTACTATGTTCGTCAGCTGTTTGGCGGCAAACCTAATCCCGATCTGCTTTTCAGCCAGATGATTGGCGACAGCTACAATTACTTCTACAGCTCGGGACAGAGCGCCGGGCAGATTATCCGCCAGAACGTCACGATGAACGCCCTGCGCAGTGGGATCCAGAGTTATGCGGCCCGCAGCGGGGACACCGCCAGTCTGGTCAATATGGCTAACACATCATCCCTTGAAAAGCAGCGGCTGGCACAGGCCACAATGGGGCACCAGGCGCTTCGCACACTTCCGCTGATGCAGACCGTTATCATGGGGATAATGATTGGGATGTTCCCGATCATGGTGATGGCCGCCATGTTTAATATGATGACTCTGCAGGTGCTAAAGGGGTATGTGTTTGCGCTTATCTGGCTGCAGACGTGGCCATTACTGTTCGCCATCCTGAACAGCGCAATGGCCTACTATGCGAAGCAAAATGGCGTCCCAGTCGTTCTCTCTGAGTTGTCGCAGGTTCAGCTCAAAAACTCGGATATTGCGACCACCGCGGGCTATATTGCCGTGATGATACCGCCTTTGTCGTGGGGGATCGTGAAGAGCATGGGAGCAGCCTTCTCCAGTGCCTACAGCCATTTTTCTTCATCGGGGCTCAGTGCAACATCGCAGGCTGCCTCCGGCGTGGTGGACGGCAATTACTCTTTCGCCAACATGCAGATGGAGAACGTCAGCGGCTACAGCTGGGGTACCAACAGTACAACCAGTTTCGGACAGATGTCACGCCAGCTGGCTAATGGGGGCATGAGCACGCAGACGCGGGATGGATCGATGGTCTGGGATAGTGGTGGTGCAATGTCAAAACTGCCGGTGGATATCAACGTCGGTCGTCAGATAGCCAGTGCGCAGCAACAGATGGCCCGAGAGTCTGATGTCCAGGCCGAAAGTGCGCTGCATGGCTATAACAGCAGCGTGACAAGTGCCTGGAATAGTCTGCAGCAATTTGGTACCAATAAAGGGAACAGCGCCTCAACAACGACCGGGTCCGATACTACCGAGTCTTCGCAGGATTCGATGGCCAGAAGCAAGATGATGAATGCTGTAGATTCGTATGCTAAAGCTAACCATATTAGCCGTGATGAAGCATTCGGCCAGCTTATGGACAAGTCAGTGAGAGGTGATGTTTCTGGCGAGGCTTATGTAGGAGCCAGAGGTGGTGTTGGATTCGAGCTCTTCGGTAATGGCGGTAAAGCTGAATTCGGTGGGAGGATGTCGGCGAGAGGGACAGCAAGTTCTGGATCTCAGGACAATACTACTGAGTCAGGACGCCAATCTAATGCTGACAATCATGATACCAGCAGTCAGGCAGTTAAAGACTTCAGAGAGTCTTCTGATTACTTCATCAACCAGAAATCAAGCCAGTCTGGAAACATCACTGATAACAATGCATCTTCTCGGGTTGATCAATTTTCTGCCTCTTTGGCCAGTGCGAAAAATAGCTATGACCAGTACACGACGAGCAAAACACGTAGCCATGAGTATAGTGAAATGGCCTCACGAACAGAAAGCATGAGCGGCCAGATGAACGAAAACCTGACTCAACAATTTGCTAATTTCGTACAGAAAAATGCCCCACAAAATGCTGAAGCTATTCTTACTGACACGTCTTCACCTGAAATCGCTGCCCAAAGGGAGCAACTGGCTCGTGAATTTGTGAAACAACAGGTTGAACCTAAAGTCGATGAGGCGTACCAGGAGGGCAGAAGAAACATTGGCGCAAATATGCCATCAGTTTCTGAAGGTAAAGGAAGCGGTACAGTATATGCGGACTACAACTCTCACGGTGATAGTATCGATGAGATGACCAAAAATGCAGGTATCAAAAATGATGTTCACCAATCGGTTGAACACATGTTTAGCGAAAACCAGCAAGCTCATAAGGATAGGCAAGATAGCATACATAAGCAGGAGGATGATGTTCAGAATGAACACACTCGTCTGAAAAACCACCATAATTTGGAAGGAAATAAATTTGAGAAAGAATACAATGACAAAAAGGCTGAACAGAGAGCACTTCCTGGAGCGGATACAAGAGACGAACTCCTAGCTAAGGCCCAGGAATTTGAGCGGAAGCATAAACCCTAACTAAGGGGGAGGAAAGTAAAATATGAAAACGATTGCTTTGCTACTTATTCAGTGTATATCGTGCCTATTAGCAGGATGGCGAGTATCAGAAACTATTTTTATAGTATTAGCATCCGCGATGTGGTTGTTGGTGTTCAAATATGTTTTCATTAAAGTTGGTGCGAAAACAAAACGCCCAGTAGGTGATGTTAGTAATCTTTATCTTGTTCTGGCCGGAGTCTGTTGTATTGTTAATCCCATTGCCTGTTTGATGAGTATTGTTTTATACCCACTTTGGGTTATGAATAAAGCACTAAAGTTTGCATCTGTGAAATTTAGTAATGATAATGAAAGTGCATTCGAAAATGGGACCGGCAGGAATTATGTCGGGAGAACGCAATCATTGACGACCTTACCATACAAGGAAATGTTCTCCGAGCGAGAGTTTATGAGTTATCAGCTTGAGCATTGTTCTGACGGTTCAGTCAACCTCGACCAACCTAATAGTACATGTAGCAGTGCTATGGGGTCATATGGAAATGAGATATCTATAAGTACTCATGATATTAATCCTGCGAGTGGGCTTCCTATGATTGAAAATGTAGACGTTGCAGGAAACGTGTATGGTATAGATCGGAATCATTAACAAATGATACAGGGCTGGTTAAGCCGGGGTTATGAAGGCGCAGTGACAGGCGCCGCGCTTGGGGCAGGAATTACCGCTTACAACTCCAGTTCTGCAGGGGCGACTCTGGGAGTAGGACTTGCAGCCGGTCTGGTGGGGATGGCCGCTGATGCGATGGTGGAAGATGTGAACTACACCATGATCACCGATGTTCAGATCGCGGAAAGAACCAAAACACAGGTTCAGACTGATAACGTGGCCGTATTACGTCAGGGAACATCTGGCGCAAAAGTGCAGACAAGTACTGAAACGGGTAATCAGCACAAATACCAGACTCGCGTCGTCTCTAACGCGAATAAAGTTAACCTCAAGTTCCCTGAAGCCCAGCCTGTTCTTGAAGACCAGCTGGCAAAATCGATCGCAAATATTCTGTAGGTTTTCTACTCCTCGGCCCGGGCACTCCGGGCCAGACTGGCATCACTTTTCTGGCGTGTCAAAATTCATTCGTCAAAGAATCAGTTAATTCCACATCTAAACGGTGAACAGTTGCGCAATTTATTTGTGCATCTGTGAGGCGTTGCCGCCTTCGGCGGAGTCTTTTTGACTTTATTTTATCAGAGGTTATTTATGACAATATCTGAACCTGTCAGGTCTGTTGATACACATGAACTGGTGCCTGGCGATATTTATCCGCATCCTGCTGTGGGGGAGACTTATTCCCTGTCACACCGCGAGGTCTGTTCTCTCTTCAGTGACCACATCATGTATTTTTGCAGCGCGTTGGTTATTCTCGTCCTTGTTTTCATCGCAGGTGTCTTTTTTCGAAAATTAATGACGTCTTCCGCGGGACGTAAGCGAGGCACGGTGTCAGTTATTCCCGATGCAAAGCCAGAAGCGCAGAGCAAACCGGAATATTTCCATCTTTCCATATGTGTGGAAGGCCCGGCCAGCACGGATGATTCAGTCCTGTCCTCTCTCGCCTCCCGTGTTGTGCGCGAAGCTGAAGATTTGTATATCCCCGGCGTCAATCGCCGCGACAGCACTGACGACGTGTTTGCCTGGTCCGTGCAGACTCAGTTTCCTTCTGACAGGCTCTTCGTCACGCGGATATTCCCGTCGACCGGCTGGTTTGAACGTCCGGATATAATTAAATCTCCGGTGAAATGCTTCTGCGTCTGCCTGCAGTACACGGCTGAAACATCGCCATCCACACTGCATGCCCTGGTCGATGAGGCCGGACGGCAGGTGGCGAAGTCGTACATTAAAGGCGGGCATTGCCCTGGCTCAGAGGGCTATACCTTCTGTATAACCTCTTAATAGCAGCCAGTATCCGGCCTGGCCATCAATGGATCCGGGCATGACTGTAATCCTGTTTTCTGTGCCGGTGTATTTCCTCTGATTAATTTGTCCTTCCGACCCTAATACTTTACTGACGGATTAGTGCCATGAGTTTCAATGCCAAAGATATGACGCAGGGCGGTCAGATCGCCAATATGCGTTTTCGCATGTTTGGTCAGATTGCCAATATTATTTTTTATGTGCTGTTTATTTTATTCTGGGTGCTGTGCGGACTGATGCTGATGTACCGGCTCAGCTGGCAGACCTTTGTGAACGGCTGCGTATACTGGTGGTGTACGACGCTGGGTCCGATGCGCGATATTATTCGCTCCCAGCCGGTATACACCATTCAGTATTACGGCCAGTCGCTGGAATATACCTCAGAACAAATCCTGGCCGATAAATATACTATCTGGTGCGGAGAGCAACTGTGGACCAGTTTCGTCTTTGCTGCCGTGGTTTCTCTTGTTATCTGTATCGTGACGTTCTTCATCGCCAGCTGGGTGCTGGGCCGCCAGGGGAAACAGCAGAGTGAGGATGAGAATACCGGCGGGCGCCAGCTTTCCGATAAGCCTAAAGAAGTGGCCCGCCAGATGAAGCGTGATGGTATGGCCTCTGATATTAAAATTGGCGATCTGCCTATTCTTAAAAACTCCGAAATCCAGAACTTCTGCCTCCACGGTACCGTGGGTTCCGGTAAATCAGAAGTGATCCGCCGGCTACTGAATTATGTCCGTGCCCGGGGCGATATGGCCATCATTTACGATCGCTCCTGTGAGTTCGTAAAAAGCTATTACGACCCGTCACTGGATAAAATCCTCAACCCGCTGGACTCGCGCTGCGCGGCCTGGGATTTGTGGAAAGAGTGCCTGACGCTGCCGGACTTCGACAACATCTCCAACACCCTTATCCCGATGGGCACCAAAGAAGACCCGTTCTGGCAGGGCTCCGGTCGCACTATCTTTGCCGAAGGCGCGTATCTGATGCGCGAAGACGACGATCGGAGCTACGAGAAGCTGGTCGATACCATGCTGTCCATTAAGATCGACAAGCTGCGCGCCTATCTGCAGAACACGCCGGCAGCGAACCTGGTTGAAGAGAAAATTGAGAAAACCGCCATCTCCATTCGAGCTGTGCTGACCAACTACGTCAAGGCTATTCGCTACCTGCAGGGCATTGAGAAGAACGGCGAGCCGTTCACTATCCGGGACTGGATGCGCGGCGTCCGTGAGGACCGACCCAATGGCTGGTTGTTTATTTCCTCAAACGCTGACACCCATGCCTCCCTGAAGCCGGTTATCTCGATGTGGCTGTCGATTGCCATCCGCGGCCTCCTGGCGATGGGCGAGAACCGTAACCGGCGTGTGTGGATCTTCGCTGACGAACTTCCCACGCTGCACAAGCTGCCGGACCTGGTCGAAATCCTCCCGGAGGCGCGTAAATTTGGTGGTTGTTATGTGTTCGGTATTCAGTCCTATGCCCAGCTTGAAGATATCTATGGCGTTAAGCCTGCCGCCACGCTCTTTGACGTGATGAACACCCGGGCCTTCTTCCGCTCCCCGAGTAAAGAGATTGCGGAGTTTGCTGCCGGTGAAATTGGTGAGAAGGAAATTCTCAAAGCCAGCGAACAGTACTCTTACGGTGCTGACCCGGTGCGTGATGGGGTGTCGACCGGGAAAGAAAAAGAGCGGGAAACGCTGGTCAGTTACTCCGATATTCAGACGCTACCGGACCTGTCCTGCTATGTCACGCTGCCCGGGCCGTATCCGGCCGTGAAGCTGGCCCTCAAATACAAGCCGCGTCCGAAAATTGCCGAAGGATTTATTCCTCGCACTCTCGATGCGCGGGTGGATGCGCGGCTCAGTGCGCTGCTTGAAGCGCGGGAAGCTGAAGGCAGTCTTGCCAGGGCGCTTTTCACGCCGGATGCCCCGGCATCCGGGCCAGATGATGCCGGCAGTCACGCCGGTGAACAGCCTGAGCCGGTCAGTCAGCCTGCGCCAGCAGTAATGACGGTAACTCCTGCACCGGTAAAATCGCCGCCGACAACAAAGCGTCCGGCAGCGGAACCCTCCGCCAGGACAGCTGAGCCTCCCGTCCTGCGGGTCACGACCGTACCGTTGATCAAACCAAAAGCAGCCGCAGCGGCCGGAACTGCCGCAACAGCATCCTCTGCCGGTACCCCTGCTGCAGCGGCAGGCGGGACAGAACAGGTACTGGCGCAGCAGTCCGCAGAACAGGGGCAGGCCATGCTGCCGGCCGGTATGAACGAGGACGGTGTGATTGAAGACATGCAGGCGTATGACGCCTGGGCTGATGAGCAGACGCAGCGGGATATGCAGCGGCGTGAAGAGGTCAATATCAACCACAGCCACCGCCACGATGAGCAGGATGATCTCGAAATTGGGGGGAATTTCTGATGCTCAGTTTCAGCCAGGTTAAATCGGCGGGTAGTGCCGGTAACTACTACACAGAGAAAGACAACTACTACGTTATCGGGAGCATGGAGGAGCGCTGGCAGGGTAAAGGCGCAGAAGCGCTGGGGCTTGAAGGAAAGGTAGACAAGCAGATCTTCACGGAGCTACTGCAGGGAAAGCTACCTGATGGCAGCGACCTGACCCGGATTCAGGATGGCGTGAATAAGCACAGGCCCGGCTACGATCTGACGTTCTCAGCACCGAAGAGTGTATCGATGCTGGCTATGCTGGGTGGTGATAAGCGTCTTATCGACGCTCATAATCGCGCGGTGACAGTGGCTCTTAATCAGGTGGAGTCCCTGGCCAGCACGCGGGTGCAGAAAGACGGCGTTTCTGAAACAGTCCTGACCGGGAATCTGATTATTGCCCGCTTTAACCACGATACATCGCGCGCTCAGGACCCACAGATACACACGCACAGCGTGGTTATCAATGCGACACAGAACGGCGATAAATGGCAGACGCTGGCCAGCGATACCGTCGGTAAAACCGGGTTTTCCGAAAACATACTGGCCAACCGCATCGCTTTCGGAAAGATATACCAGAACACTCTCAGGGCCGATGTTGAGTCTCTGGGTTACAGGACAGTGGATGCGGGTAAGAACGGTATGTGGGAGATGGAGGGCGTGCCGGTTGAGTCGTTTTCCACCCGCAGTCAGGAACTCAGGGAGGCCGCCGGACCCGATGCCTCCCTGAAGTCCCGGGATGTGGCCGCGCTCGATACCCGAAAGTCGAAAGAAGCCATCGATCCGGCAGAGAAGATGGTGGAGTGGATGAACACGCTGAAGGAGACCGGGTTTGACATCCGGGGGTACCGTGAGGCCGCCGATGCGCGAGCCGCAGAGCTGGCCCGTGCACCTGCCGCGCCGGTGAACACTGACGGTCCGGATATCACGGATGTGGTGACGAAAGCGATTGCCGGTCTCAGCGACCGCAAGGTGCAGTTCACGTATGCCGACCTGCTGGCTCGCACGGTCGGCCAGCTGGAGGCGAAGGACGGTGTGTTTGAGCTGGCGAGAAAGGGCATCGATGCTGCCATTGAACGGGAGCAGCTTATCCCTCTCGATCGCGAGAAAGGCCTGTTCACCTCAAACATCCACGTTCTCGATGAACTCGCCGTCAAAGCCCTGAGTCAGGAGGTGCAGCGCCAGAATCATGTCTCCGTCACGTCCGATGCCTCGGTGGTGCGCCAGGCCCCTTTCAGCGATGCCGTCAGCGTGCTGGCGCAGGATCGCCCGGTCATGGGTATCGTTTCCGGTCAGGGCGGTGCAACCGGCCAGCGGGAGCGGGTGGCCGAGTTAACCCTGATGGCCCGGGAGCAGGGGCGTGACGTCCATATCCTGGCGGCCGATAACCGCTCACGTGATTTTCTCGCCGGTGATGTGCGTCTGGCCGGGGAAACGGTGACCGGTAAATCCGCCCTGCAGGACGGGACGGCGTTTATTCCGGGCGGAACACTCATCGTGGATCAGGCGGAGAAGCTGAGCCTGAAGGAAACGATTTCCCTGCTCGATGGCGCGATGCGCCATAACGTGCAGGTCCTGCTCTCCGACAGCGGGAAGCGCAGCGGGACCGGCAGCGCGCTGACGGTGCTGAAGGACAGCGGCGTGAATACGTATCGCTGGCAGGGTGGCCATCAGACCACTGCCGACATCATCAGTGAACCGGATAAAGGCGCACGCTACAGCCGGCTGGCACAGGAGTTTGCCGTCAGCGTGCGTGAAGGGCAGGAAAGCGTGGCCCAAATCAGCGGGACGCGTGAACAGAGCGTACTCAACGGCCTTATCCGTGACTCCCTAAGACAGGAGGGAGTGCTGGGTGAGAAAGACACAACCATTACAGCCCTGACGCCGGTATGGCTGGACAGCAAAAGCCGGGGCGTGCGGGATTATTACCGGGAGGGGATGGTGATGGAACGCTGGGATCCGGAGACCCGGACGCACGATCGCTTTGTCATTGACCGGGTGACCGCGAGCAGCAATATGCTGACCCTGAAAGACCGGGAAGGGGACCGTCTTGATCTGAAGGTTTCCGCGGTCGACAGCCAGTGGACGCTGTTCCGGGCAGAGACACTGCCGGTGGCCGAGGGGGAACGTCTGGCGGTGCTCGGGAAGATACCGGACACACGCCTGAAGGGCGGGGAAAGCATCACGGTGATGAAAGTGGAGGACGGGCAGCTGACGGTACAGCGGCCGGGGCAGAAAACCACGCAGACCCTGGCCGTGGGCGCGGGCGTGTTTGACGGTATTAAAATCGGCCACGGCTGGGTGGAAAGTCCCGGCAGGTCGGTTAGCGAGACGGCAACGGTCTTTGCGTCGGTGACGCAGCGTGAGCTGGATAACGCCACCCTCAACCAGCTGGCGCAGAGCGGAAATCATCTCCGGCTGTACTCGGCACAGGATGCGGCGCGCACGACGGAGAAGCTGTCGCGGCATACCGCCTTCAGCGTGGTCTCAGAGCAGCTGAAGACCCGATCCGGCGAGACGGACCTGGATGCGGCCATTGCGCAGCAGAAGGCCGGACTGCGTACCCCGGCAGAACAGGCCATTCACCTGGCCATCCCGCTGCTTGAAAGTGAGAAACTGACCTTCTCCCGGCCCCAGCTGCTGGCGACGGCGCTGGAAACCGGGGGCGGGAAGGTTTCGATGGCGGACATCGACACGACCATCCAGGCACAAATCAGGTCGGGGCAGTTGCTGAATGTACCGGTGGCGCACGGCTACGGCAATGACCTGCTGATTTCCCGTCAGACCTGGGACGCCGAAAAAAGCATCCTGACCCACGTGCTGGAAGGTAAAGGTGCGGTGGCCCCCCTGATGGACCGCGTGCCGGACAGTCTGATGACGGACCTGACCGCCGGACAGCGGGCGGCGACCCGGATGATTCTGGAAAGCACGGATCGGTTCACGGTGGTTCAGGGGTATGCCGGGGTGGGGAAAACCACCCAGTTCCGGGCAGTCATGAGTGCCATCAGTCTGCTGCCGGAAGAGACCCGTCCGCGCGTCATCGGTCTGGCGCCGACGCATCGCGCGGTCGGGGAAATGCAGAGTGCCGGCGTGGAGGCGCGCACGACGGCGTCGTTCCTCCACGACACTCAGCTGCTGCAGCGCAATGGCCAGACACCCGATTTCAGCAACACCCTGTTTCTGCTCGACGAGAGCTCGATGGTGGGGCTGGCCGATATGGCAAAAGCCCACTCCCTCATCGTCGCCGGCGGTGGACGGGCGGTGTCCAGCGGGGATAACGACCAGCTGCAGCCCATCGCGCCGGGCCAGCCGTTCAGGCTGATGCAGCAGCGCAGCGCCGCCGACGTTGCCATCATGAAAGAGATTGTGCGCCAGGTGCCTGAGCTGCGACCGGCGGTCTACAGCCTGATTGAGCGGGATGTGCACCGCGCCCTGACCACCATTGAGCAGGTCACGCCGGAACAGGTGCCGAGAAAAGAAGGCGTCTGGGCGCCGGGCAGTTCTGTGGTGGAATTCACGCCAAAGCAGGAAAAGGCGATAGAAAAGGCGCTGAGCGAGGGGAAAACCCTGCCGGAAGGTCAGCCCGCGTCGCTCTACGAGGCGCTGGTGAAGGACTATACCGGACGGACCCCGGAGGCACAGTCGCAGACGCTGGTGATCACCCATCTGAATAAGGACCGGCGGGCGCTGAACAGTCTGATCCATGACGCACGGCGGGAGAACGGGGAAACCGGCAAAGAGGAAATCACCCTGCCGGTGCTGGTCACGAGTAACATCCGTGACGGTGAACTGCGCAAATTGTCGACCTGGACGGCTCACAAGGAGGCGGTGGCGCTGGTTGATAACGTATACCACCGTATCAGCAAAGTGGATAAGGATAATCAGTTGATCACTCTGACTGACAGTGAAGGAAAGGAGCGATTTATCTCACCCCGGGAGGCATCGGCAGAAGGCGTCACGCTCTATCGTCAGGAAAAGATAACCGTGTCTCAGGGGGACCGAATGCGCTTCAGCAAAAGTGACCCGGAGCGCGGCTATGTGGCCAACAGTATCTGGGAAGTGCAGTCTGTTTCGGGTGACAGTGTCACGCTGTCTGATGGCAAACTCACCCGTACGCTGACCCCGAAGGCGGAGCAGGCACAGCAGCATATCGACCTCGCCTACGCCATCACCGCCCACGGCGCCCAGGGGGCCAGCGAGCCGTATGCCATCGCGCTGGAAGGGGTGGCCGGTGGCCGGGAACAGATGGCCAGCTTTGAGTCTGCCTATGTGGCTTTATCCCGCATGAAACAGCATGTTCAGGTCTACACCGACAACCGTGAGGGCTGGATAAAGGCCATCCAGCATTCACCTGAGAAAGCGACGGCGCACGATATTCTTGAACCCCGTAACGACCGGGCGGTGAAAACAGCCGATCTGCTGTTCGGGCGGGCAAGGCCACTGGATGAAACCGCCGCGGGCCGGGCAGCCCTGCAGCAGTCCGGTCTGGCACAGGGAAGTTCACCAGGAAAATTCATTTCTCCGGGGAAAAAGTACCCTCAGCCGCATGTGGCGCTGCCGGCATTTGATAAAAACGGGAAAGCCGCCGGTATCTGGCTCAGCCCACTGACCGATCGGGACGGACGGCTTGAGGCTATCGGCGGGGAGGGACGAATTATGGGCAATGAAGACGCCCGGTTCGTGGCGCTGCAGAACAGCCGCAACGGTGAAAGCCTGCTGGCCGGGAATATGGGGGAGGGCGTCAGAATGGCCCGCGACAATCCCGATACCGGGGTGGTGGTGCGTCTGGCCGGTGATGACCGCCCCTGGAACCCCGGGGCCATGACCGGCGGGCGGGTATGGGCTGAACCGGCGCCGGTGGCTCCGGTACCGCAGGCCGGGGCTGACATTATCCTCCCGCCAGAGGTACTGGCACAGCGGGCGGCAGAAGAACAGCAGCGCCGGGAAATGGAAAAACAGGCGGAACAGACTGCCCGGGAAGTGGCCGGGGAGGCGCGTAAAGCCGGCGAGCCGGCGGACCGGGTGAAAGAGGTTATCGGGGACGTCATTCGCGGACTGGAGCGTGACCGGCCGGGTACGGAGAAAACGACGCTACCGGATGATCCTCAGTTCCGGCGCCAGGAGGAGGCGATTCAGCAGGTGGCCTCAGAACGTCTGCAGCGTGAGCGTCTGCAGGCTGTGGAGCGGGACATGGTTCGTGACCTTAACCGCGAGAAAACACTCGGGGGCGACTGACGCGCCTGCGGCTTGTCTGCTCCGGCAGACTGCCCGATTGAAATCGGGCAGTCTGCCGGAGCGCTAAAAGGAAAAAAAACATGAGAGCACAACACACATTTCCAGGCGCGACAGACAGCTGGCTTCAGCGCCTGCTGACCTGGACACCGGGACAAACGGATATGATTAAAACGGTCGCACTGGTACTGATGGTGACTGACCACACCGGCTTACTGCTGGCCGGAAACAATGAAGTGATGCGCCTGCTGGGACGTGGTTGTTTTCCGCTGTTCGGTCTGGCATGGGGAATGAATCTGGCACGGCACGCGGAAATACGCCAGTCTCAACTGAACAGCCTGTGGGGCTGGGCGCTGATCGCCCAGGTGTCGTTTATGCTCATCGGGTACCCGTGGTATACCGGGAATATTCTGTTTGCCTTTGCCGTTACGGGCCAGGTCCTGCGGTGGGTCAGCCAGCCGTCCTGGTATTACACCCTCCCGGCGGCTGGACTTCTGGTCATCTGGATACCCCTGTCGACCGCCAGCTACGGCATGGCCGGAGTGGGCATGCTCGCCGCCAGCTGGCTGCTTTGTCGCGCACAGCATGCACCGGAACGGCTGGTGTACGGGGTGCTGTGGGCCCTCATGGTGTTGCTGATGAATATGCATGACGTGAGTGAATCAGTGGCCGGGCTGGCGATTGCGCTGCTGACGCTGATGGTGTGCTCATCTTCCGGAGAACGTGTGAAACGTTTCTGGCCGCGGCATTTCTTCGCAATGTTCTATGCTGTGCACCTGGCGGTACTGGGTATTGTCGTCTCAATGTGAACGCAGGAGCAGGAAAGGGTGATACCGTTCAGGTATAGTAGCTCTTATTAACTGAACGATAGGCAATTGTTATGGCAGAAGAAAAACGCCCTGTACTGAGCCTGAAACGAAAACCGGCGGAGAACAGCACGGCCCCCGCAGAGGCAACCCCTGCTCCTGGTGTGGTGCGCCGAAAGAAGGTCGTGGTGGTCTCGTCCCCGCCGGCCTGGAAGGCAAAGAAAGCGAAACTTGAGAAGGCTAAACAAGCGGCCGAAGCCGACGCGCGCAACGCTGCGCCGGCGCCGGATAAAGCGGTAAAGACGCCACCTCCGGTGCGTTATCTTCGCCTGCTGCCGCCGGAACAGGCCATCATGACCCTGAAGGCATTCTGGCCACAGCTGTTCGACGGAAACTCACCCCGTCTGCTGGCGACGGGAATGCGCGAGCAGCTGTTTGCCGACATTGTGAACCGCGACCTGCCGCTGTCGCATAAACAGGTCATTAAGTGCCTGAAGAGTCTGACCCGGTCTGCGGGCTATCTGTCCCGGATGAAGGTGGGGGCCTCCCGCTATGATCTGCAGGGGAATGCCGTTGCGACCGTCACTGCAGAGGAAGCGCAGTACGCCAGTGAGCGCATGATGAAGGAGCTGCTGCGAGCTGAACGAAAGATGAGTCAGACCCTTTAATTATATTTACCCATTCCTGATAATTATACCTGGGAATCCTCAGCTAATAGATGTAACGAAAATTAGCTGAGGGTATGCCTGAAATAGCAACAGGTATTCATTTTATATTTGCCGCATTACAGGCTGCGGCATCATAACTGTCCGTGCAGACAGATTCTGGATGACGATGACTGAAAAAATTATTGCTCTCGTAGATTATGAAAATATTGGTACACTTGAAAGTGTCCGTCTGTCCCGTTATGAACGCCTTATTTTATTTACCGGGCCTCAGCAGGAGTTTATACGTTTTCCAGCTGTAACGTATGCAGGTGATATATCGGTAAGCGTATTCCAGGTTGCGAATGTGTCAAAAAATAATGTGGACTTCCATCTGGTGTTTGAGCTGGGAAGACTTAGCGCGACTGCACCGGAAGAGACGATATTTCATATTATCTCGAATGATAAAGGCTATGATGGCGTCATTGCCGAGCTATGCAGGGCGGGGAGACGATGTTGCCGTATATCATCGCCTTGCTCTGCAGAGAAACCGAAGGCGGCACCTATGGTAATCAGTAACGATGAAGTGCTGCACCTGACCGATAAAGTCCAGTCATTAAGTAAAAAATCTGCAGGGAACCGCCCGGCGAATACTTCATCCCTGATGAATTATATTAAATCCCTGTCCGGTAATACAAAAGGCATGGCGCTTTATGGTCGCGTTAAAGAGGAATTAATCAGGCGTGGTGTGATTGCGGTGTATGAGAAAACAGTGGTCTGGCGATAATGAAATTAAGACGGCTGTGAATGTTATTTTTATCTAAAAAGGAATCAATATGTTCAGATATTTCATTCTGCGCCCTGAGCAGCAGTTATTCTGTTATTTATACGGCTGCGCGCTGGCACTGGTTCAGATGGTTTTATTTTCTCCTGTATCCCGGGCAAGCGGATTTTATCTGGTTGCGTTATCTGTCGCGCTGTTCTGGGCCGGTCTGGCCCTGTACACCCGGCACATCGACCGGATGAGAAAGCCAGAGGTCTCACCGCTGGTCAGTATTCGCGACGGTATTCAGGTGGTGGCCGAGGTGCCGCGCCATGAAAAGGCCCGGCTGGAATGGGAAATCCTCCGGGATGATGAGGTGTTTCGCCAGCAAAGGTGTGAGCTTACAGGCCTGACCGGACGGGTTATCAGCCGGGGGCTGTTGTATACGCCGGCGGTGATGCTGGTCGGTATCGGTATTCTCGCCTGGGGTTCCCCACAGGATGCCATCCGGCTGATTAATGCTCTTCGTAATATGCCTGCTGCGGAACTGGTGCATCAGATTGGTTTTGTCCTGTGCCACTTCCTGCAGATTAGCGTCATATCAGTTCTGATTGCTGATGTTGTAGCCGGGAGAGGACTGCCGAATGTATTTCGCCGCGCGTTGCTCGACAGGCTGCCGGCAGAGTTCTGCCTTATCAGAAGAGGGACAGAAAGATGAGGAAGACGACAGGAAAACGCATCGGGAAAGAAAGGAACATCAGGGAATAAAATACATGGCAAAGATATTAATGATGGCGGGCAGTACCGTTGTTGTGCTGAGTTTGCTGGGATTTCTGGTGCTGCTTCTGAAAGGACGCGCAGTAACGAAGACTTCCCCGGTTCTGAGGTCACTGAAAGCCCTGGGTATTCGCCCCTCAGAGGCTGAGCAACGGTTGTGTCGCCAGCGGGTCTGGGTGGGTAATGACACACTGATGACGCCACGGGAACAACATTTTTTCCGGGCATTGCTGAGGCATACCAGCCGAACACGCTGGCTGTTGTGTCCTCAGGTCCGGGTGGCAGATATTGCCACACTCTCTCCCCATATCCGGCCACGATCCCGGACCTGGTGGCAACTCTTCCGGATGGCATCACAGTGGCACTGCGATGTGGTCATCGTTGACATCCATACCTTCGCTATCATCGGCGCAGTTGAACTGGATGATGCCTCACACCAGAAAAAACACCGTATCCGGCGCGATATTCTGCTGGAAGAGGTTCTGAGGCAGGCCGGCATTCCACTACTACGCGATCGGGATTCGGAGAGTCTGGTAAGAAAGGTCGTAGAGTTTCTGAAATACCGGGAAGCCGGTGCTGAAGAAAAATCCATAACCGTTATGAAATCAACGACAAAGCATAGCGAACACAAGGAGAAAGAAAAATGATTATCGCCGCTGAAGTGAAACGTGATGAACAGGGGTACTGGACACATCCTGCGCTGGTACGAAGTGGCTGTGAAACTTCCGCAGAATTAAGTTACTGGCTCAGAACCCATAAACTCCAGTGCTTTGTGATGACAATGCGCGATGAAGCGCCTGAAGCTTTCGCTGCCGGATTTACGGATGAAGCCCCGGATGCCCGTGGCTGGATACCGGAGCCACCGGATGATGATGGCTGGTTTCTGGGATCTGTCCACGATACCGGCGACGGACCCGTCTGCTACTGGTTTCGTCATACCACAAAATCCTGACGCCTCCGCATCGCGTCGTTGTCCAACCCCGGGAACGGGGAAAAGCCAGTTTCCCCGCTCCCGGCGTTTCTTAAACACCCGTTAAGGAAATACTGTGAAAAAAATGAACCGTACGCTCCGCAGATGTTGTCTGTACGGGCTTATCAGCCTGTCTTTGTTTGCACCAGTTCCGGCCGTGTATGCCGCCAGCATCGAGACGGGGTATTCGCCGGAAGGAACGGCTCTGCAGCTGGTCCTGAAGACTATTAATTCTGCACAGCAGGAAATCCGGCTGATGGGCTATTCCTTCACCTCACCCGAAGTCGCCGGCGCGCTTGTCAGGGCAAAACAGCGTGGTCTCGATGTGAAAGTGGTTCTGGACCACAAAGCCAATACCGGTGAGCGCAACAAGGCCAGCCGGGCTGCCATGAATCTGCTGGTCAGCGCGGGTATACCGGTCCGGACGGTGGATACCTACAAAATCCTCCACGACAAAGTGATCATCGCTGACGGGCGTAATACGGAGGTCGGTTCGTTCAATTTTTCCCGCGCCGCCGATCGCGCCAACTCAGAGAACGTGCTCGTCGTATGGGATGACCCTGTCGTTGCTCAACGCTATCTGCAGCACTGGTCATCCCGCTGGTCGAAGGGAACGGACTGGAAACAGACGTACTGATACCGCCTTAAACGATCCCCGGACGTAAGCCGTGCGCCAACGCGGGTTACGTTCATAAAGTCAGTCGCTGATTTAAAAATTCTGTAGTATCCTCTGCAAACAATGCATGTTGAATTGCTGAGGAGGCAGAGATGTCGCAGATTGAAAATGCTGGAACTTCCTCATCGAAAACGAAACGAGTCAATCGAAAAAGGCAACCTTTATCGGGGGCAGAGAAACAGAAAATGTTTGTTTCCCGTAAAAAAGAAACGCATAAAGCAATTAATGTCTTTATCGATAAACAACTTAAAGATGATCTTGTCCAGCTGTGTGAAACCACAGGATTGACTCAGACTCAGATGATTGAACGCTGGATTCAGAGTGAAAAAGCCCGTGTTTTCAACCCATAATTCGGTCACTAAGTAACTTTGTTGATAGTCATTCAGCTAAATGCTAGATTGATGATCGTTTAAAGAATGTTGATGGCTGGCCACGCCTTAAGGTGGCAAGGGACTGGTTCTGATGAGGTATCTACCCGGGACCAGAAAAGAGAAAACCCACTAATCTTCAGAAACTTGGCGGCTTCATAGATTTAGTGGGTTCACATTTAAACTGCATAGAAGCTGTTGCTCTATGCAGGGAGTATATGTGCATGCTCAGAGAACTTCAAGATCAGTTTCTGAACTTACTCCTTCCGCGCAACATAAGTGCGGGAAGGTGTGACTGAGAACCGGACTCTGTTCACCCATTACCGGCAGGTTAAAAACCCGAACCCGGTTTTCACGCCGCGAGAAGGGAAAAAGACCCTGCCGTTCTGCCGTAAGCTGATGGCGAAAGCCGAAGGCTTCACGTCCCGTTTTGATTTTTCCATTCATGTGGCGTTTTTGCGTTCGCTGGGTAAGCGGCACAGGATGCCACCACTGTTGCGCCGGCGTGCAATTGACGCGCTACTGCAGGCAATGTGTTTTCACTATGATCCGCTGGCCAATCGCGTGCAGCGCTCGATTACCAATATGGCCATCGAGTGTGGACTGGCCACCGAGTCAAGGAGCGGCAACCTGTCAGTCAGCCGTGCCACGCGGGCGCTGAAGTTTCTGGCGGAGCTGGGGCTCATCACCTATCAGACGGAATATGACCCGCAGATCGGCTGTAACATCCCGACCGATATCACCTTCACCCCGGCTCTGTTTTCCGCGCTTGACGTTTCTGAGGTGGCTGTGGTGGCCGCGCGCCGCAGCCGTGTGGAGTGGGAAAACCTGCAGCGCAAAAAGCAGAAACTGAAACCGCTGGAGATGGACGAGCTGATCGCAAAAGCGTGGCGGTTCGTGCGTGAGCGTTTTCGCAGCTATCAGGCTGAGCGTAAATCTCACGGCCGGAAGCGGGATACTGCACGGCGGGATGCATCACGGCAGCGTCATGACATCGAGACGCGCGTGCGTCAGCAACTGACCCGCGAATACGCCACCGGCCGCTTCAGGGGCGATAAAGAAGCGCTGAAGCGTGAGGTTGAGCGCCGTGTGCAGGAGCGCATGCTGCTGTCGCGCGGGAACAACTACACGCGACTGGCCACTGTGCCCATATAACATTACCTTCCTTAAAAAATCCGGCCGGCGCCGGAGGCTTTCGCACGCCTGTTGCCCGGCTACTACGTATTATCTTATCTTCAGGCCTGCATTCCTCACCATAATTCCGGTCTTCCTGGCGTCAACGTGGCCTTAAATGTTATCGCCGGCGTCACTTCTGACGGCCGATTTCTGTTATCCACATATAACTGCAAGGGAGTATTTCATTAGGCTACAACCGTGATACGCACAAAGCACATGCCGTCGGACTTTCAAGGCGCGTGGTTCCTTTTAAACACCAGCTCTGTACCTCTTTTAAAGATCCTTTAATAAATCCTGTAAACACATAACCTGTTCATCGCCTGCCCTGTGGACAGGCTGCGGAGAATGCCCGCCCTTGCAGCGACCTGACGGTCGCGCCGGTTCGGCAACACCAGAGAGAGCTCCCATCGCTTCGCGACGGGCACCGGCCGGAAAACCAAATTAGTTACAGCATTCATAAAGATATTCATCATAAAACCAGCACCGGTTTGCCGGTCAGGTGCCCCTCCCCACCACTGAAAAGCGCCGCCCAACCCCGGCCAACGGCCGGGGTAATGCATCGCTTTAAAATGATGGATGTTGTAACTATGTTTTGTGGTTGCTGTTGGAGATGTGGCTTTGAGTTCTGGTGTACACGCTCGTAAGCGGCCCTCACGGCCCGCTAACGCGGAGATACGCCCCGACTGCGGCTCGCGCCTTGTCGTGACCACTCCGACCGCGCACAGCAGCTTCTGTAGCGTTTTGAGCTAGGTTGTTTTGGGCTTAGCAGCTACCGTGTTAAGTTCCCTGGTGTTGCTGAAATAACTGAAGAACATCCCCCTAAGCGTCAGCAGCAAGCTGCCGCCGCTAAGGCCCCGGAAATCACGCCCTTTACGTCGTAAACGCCGTAAAGCCCGCTCACCGGGGTTAAAAGGGATTACTTTGACTTCTTCATTGCTGTTCGCGAGTTAAGGCTAATCAGGGCAGGGGGTAGGGTGGCAGAGTTTATAGCCAGGTAACCGGCTACGCCGGGCTTTCGGCGCCATTTGACTCCACAGATACATGCAGCTTCATCTGGCGCCTCCATGCCGCTAACGCGGCATCCGATGCTGTAGTCTTTAATGTCTGCTTTGTGCCAAATGCGGACATTGCTGTTAATGGTTTGGCCCTCAACTGTTGAGCAACACCATGACATTCGCTTTGTGTGTTAATGTGTGGCGATTTAGTGACGCTTTTGGCGTGGTACCATAATGTCTCAAATGAATCTCCACATTCTGAATGCGCAGAAGAAACTCACCGCTCACTGTGAATGGCTTCAAATAAACCTGACTGATACCTACGAACAAGCCAAAAGGTTAATGCCGATTCATTCACTGGATGTGGTGGTTAAAGCTGGGAAGTTTGTCATCCCGGAAAAAGGGCATCTTGGTTTTTGCCCTGAAGCTGGCGTTATCTATATAACTGTTGATCCTGAAAATTCTGCATTTTGCAAAAATGATGCGCACTCTATTGAACGAATGTTTGTGCATGAACTGCACCATGCAGTTAGGTGGACAGGGCCGGGATATGGCTCAACGTTGGGAGAGGTGTTAGTCTCAGAAGGGCTTGCCGGGCATTTTTCTATTGAGCTTTTTGGTGGTGAACCTGAGCCTTGGGAAAGCCTCCATTCCGATACTATTCAGCCCTACTATCCACAAATGCTTGAAAACTGGCATCGCACTGATTACGACCATAATGCCTGGTTTTTCGGAACAGGAAATTTGCCCAGGTGGCTAGGATATACCGCAGGATTCAACCTGATCTCGAGGTATCTCGCATCATCCCCAAACTTGAAAGCTTCAATGCTGGCGAACATTAATGCTGAGGAGTTAAAGGATTTTATATAAAGTTCAGATTCCTCATTTCTCTAAAGCCATTATTCTACTCATAAGCGGAAGCTGAATGTCAGCTATTCGCTCATAGCAGACTGCGCTCACTTACTGCAGCGAGCGTTATTTTGTGTTTAGTGCCACCTGGTACAGTCAGGTTGACAGTACTTGTTTCAGGCCTTCATCATTAAAAACGATTCCGGTCTTCAGGACGCCATAACACCAGTGCACCAGTTTCCGCATCAGCGCACCAATGGCCACCATTTTAGGTTTACCCCGCAGGCACATCTCGTCGTAAATATTACGCATCCGCTTATTGTAGATTTTTCCGCACAGCGCAGACATGTAAAGCTTCGCTCTCAACTGAGGCGGACCGATTTTCGACATCCGGGGCCGGCTCCGGACCGATGTGCCTGAACGTTTCTCGATCGGCACCACGCCCAGAAAGGCGGCAGCCTGCTCAGCTGATGAAAAGTCATGGCTGCGAAGCACGACCAGCATATGCATTCCCAGCTGGGGGCCAACAGATTTAATTGAGGTCAGAAGTGTATAATCACGCCTCAGTGCAGGGCTGGCTTTGATATGCGCTTTAATCTGCCGCTCGATATTGCTTACCTCGTCGCGCAGCAGCTGCGCCATATGCATGCAGGAACTGATAATATCTGCAGGTGTGTCTGTGGACAGGTATTTCTCCAGCCTGTTCTCCTCACGCAGGGCATCACCCAGCAGAACATCCCGCCGTCGCAGGAGTGCACCGAGATATCTGATTTCGGGTGCCGGCGGCTCCCAGCGGTGAGGGTTCTTAAGGAATGCGTAGCAGGCCAGCATATACGCATCCACCTTATCCGTTTTTGTCATTATTCCCATGCCGCGTGCAAACTCTCTGCTACGGTGAGGGTTGGCCAGAGAGACATAGAAACCAGCATCATGTAACTCAGTAGCCAGCCGTTCGTGATAAACCCCGGTAGCCTCCATCACCACATGAACATCTTCCGGACCGCAGTGCTGGAGCCTGAGCCAGCGAAGAATATTTTCAACTGAATGTCTGTTATTTTGGATGTTACGGGTTTTTATGCGTCCTTTGATACCGTCATAAAGCATGCAAAGATCCAGGGTGTTTTTACTTACGTCAATGCCGACTGGAAACATGGTTAAACTCCTCTCACATAAACCGTCACGCCTGTTCGCCTTGTACATACGGAGTCGAGCTCCCGGTAACCGTTCAACCTGATGTGCTGGCGTGAAAGGTGAAGCGGAGGGCCATATGCTGCTAAACAAGGTTCAGCGGTGCAGACTTTTCTGACCTTAAGGGAAGGGGGCGGCTCACTCTGCTTCAGTGGTGGTAGCTAATCACCACAAACTGTTAGATACAAGGGTGGGGGATTATTACGGCTGAAGCCGTAATGCTTTTTTCGTCCTCGCTTCGCTGCGGGGGTCTCCGGCGCACAGCGCCTCCCATGCGCTGTCGCGCATTTTAAAACCTCCGTGAGTAATGTATTACCAGCCTTATAAATTCAATAAAATCATGTGATTGTGGTAAAATAGCACAGGAGGTTATGACCGGAGGTCGTTATGCGTGTAGCTGACCGCATTATCATGGATACCCTTGTACGCGGAGGATGCATTAAAACCTTTTATCGTATGTGCGCAAAGAAAGCCGCTCAGTCACAAACGCGCATACCTGACGGGTAGGGGGCCGCTTGGAATTCGGAAATTATCCTACGTTAAGCTTTTCAAGCTTAACGGGTGATTTCGTTCAATTGAGTGGAAACCCCTGACCGTAAGGGATGTACGGAACTATCAGACTGTCCGTTTCTGGTTTTGCCTACTTTCGTACAGATCGGTGGCATGGTGTACGTAATCGCTCGGTTTCGGACGCAGAAATGGCATAGCACCGCCACTTGGGCAGTTTGCTAACAGTTGATGGTTAAAAAACAGCCTTAGCGTAGGATATTTTCCCTTTCCCAAGCGGACCCCGGTATGTTCTGGAGTCGCCCGGAGACCCGGAAGATATCGTAATCTCTCACGCCGACTTTCATGCGCTGGAGAAGCAGCTGGAACAGAAGGAAACCTGGAAGCAGGTGGTGGGAGGAACATGCTTTGGTGGGGCAACCTGGCAGTTGCGTGTGGAGCTGAAGCTTTAAACACTGAACGGTGAATTACAGTAAGGGATGTGTACTATTAAAGGGAGTCAGCCGGTATGGCAATGACTGAGAGAACCGGCCATCTGGCCTGGTGTGCACTGGTGGCGCTTGCGCTGGCCAGAAAGAACGGCGATGTGCTGTCACCGGTACAGGAAAATCTCTTTCTCACCCGCTGGCTGGCGGCGGCGCTGAAGCAACGACGATTCTCACGTGATGTCACGCCGGACATTGAGTGGATGTTGAAACAGGGGCGTCAGCTGGGCGTAAGAGCAAACCTTGCCAGCAAACTGGACTATGTCTGGCGCTCCTGTACCGGCGAGCTGACTGAGCAGAACGACATGTTCCGGCTGACGTATGCGCTGGAAACCGCGAAAGACATGGCCTGGAATTACCGCGTAATGAGCGACAGGGAATGGGCCGGACGATATGCTGTGGTACTCAATTCTGGAGTAAACGGTGTTTATCTCTTACGGACAAATCTCGATGCCGCTTTTGACGACAATGGCCAGCAGACAAATCCGCTGACAGTACGTCTGACAGGGAACGTAGCAGGGATAATGAAACTGTTAAATCGCTGTGGCTGGCAGGCTGAGCCTGAGTCTGGTGCCTCCCTGCCCCACCAGTTTTCATTGATGGCCCGGCAGGGAGTGACAGGAAAGGGGGATTAGTGGCGGATTTGTGCCAGGTCGTCTTCCGTCAGGCCGGTCATTTTTATCACGGTATTGCGGTCAATACCGTTCTGTAGCATGGTTCGGGCAACTTCCAGCTTGCCTTCCAGCTTACCTTCTAGCTTGCCTTGCAGCTTGCCTTCATTGAGACCTTCCTGCCTGCCTAGCCGGATACCCTTCTCAATACCTTTTTGCTCGAGCTGTTGTGCGATGGTCATGAGTGCGTCTCCGTGTTGCGGCACACGCTGTGCCAGTTCGCGTACAAAGGCTTCGGCGT
>ERZ506636.61-NODE-61-length-42891-cov-9.80857_pt1 | contig 42891 bp, 39 predicted proteins | sample MGYA00513984_ERZ506636 | MGnify/ENA metagenome assembly ERZ506636
TTTTATATCATATCAGAGAGACAAGTAATTGTCAACTCTTTTTTAAAAGTTTTTTTGATTTCGTTTTTCGAAATCTTACAGCAACTCATTTATCATAACTTATCATTTGTTATTTGTCAAGAACTTTTTTGAAGTTTTTTTCGATAGAATCAAGCTTCACAAGTGGTTCTTTTTTAACAACTCAGTTATCTTATCATGTCATTTCTAACATGTCAACAACTATTTTATATGTTTTTTAAAATACTATTTTATTGCTTTGCTACTTAAAACAACAGAAATGAATATATCATGTAAATTTACACATGTCAATATATTTTTAACTCTATATCCCCACCTAGATTTGAATTTTGACCACATAAATTGAGCATGTCTCTATAGTAGAAAAATAAAGTCAAAAAAAGAACACATAACACGCTTGATGCTAAGTGTTCGACTGTTACAACTGTATGAAATGCTCAGTGACTTGATTAAAACAGTTAAAGTCTATTTATTTAAGATAAGCTGTTCCATCAACTGCTCATTGTATCCAATAAATAGAACTTCATCGATAATAATCAAAGGACGTCTGAGGAGATTGGTATGTTGTGTGCATAAAAAAATCAGTTGTTTTTTTCCTACACAGGAAAGGTCAATCGCAATGTTGTGAAAAGCCTCAGACCAAGTCGCAAATAGCTGTTCTGCTTGCACTTCTTCAAAACTGCATAATTCTTCTGCTTCTTCTGTACTTAGATCGCGTTCTTCTAAGTCAACAAATTGATAAGGCAATTGATGGTGTTCTAACCATTGTTTCGCCTTCAGACTTGTTACACAGTGCGCTGATCCATAGACTTTCACTTCCACGAAGGCTCCCTCCCTATGAATTTAAGATGTTATTGTTTTGTAAATAGATCAGATTTCTGGCAACACATCGAATTTCACGAGGGACAAATGACCGGATCTCATCTTCATTAAATCCGATTAGTATTCTTTTTTCATCAATCAAAATAGGTCGTCTCAATAATGAAGGATATTCTTTGAATAAGACGATCATTTGCTTTAAAGTTAATTCGTTAAAATCTATGCCCAGCTTTTCGTAAATTTTCGACCGAGTGGAAATAATATCTTGAACTCCTCCTTCAGTCGCTGCCAAGATCTTTTTGATCTCACTTTCTGTTAACGGTTCGGCAAAAATATTCTTCTCTTCAAATTCAAGTTGATTCGCTTGCAACCATGCTCTTGCTTTTCTACAGGAAGTACAGCTAGGCGAAGTATATACTTTTATCATTTTCTCACTCCTTTTTAATTATAATCCAATTCTACAGTAATTTCTTTTAAAATACCAATTATTAGCTAATAAAATATAAAAAAAATCAAAATAACTGATTATTTACGTTTGAATAATGAGAATTTTTCTATATATTCTCTATTTTGATAATAGTATTCTCATTTTCAAAATAAATAAGGGAGGTGTGACAAAATTCTTGTCACACCTCCCTTTTCCGAATAAACTGTGTTCCAGAAATAGCTTCTTCGAAAATAAGCTGAAATTTCACAAAAATTTGAGAAGCAATTTTCGTACATTCCTTCTTCTTTCTTGAAACTGACCACTTCTGTCACACCCTCTCTTCTATCACTTTCCTTTTTTCACACGACTCCCGGTTTCTTTGATAAATCTCGATACTTTCAATTTTCTTGAATTTTTCATTTGAGGTACACATAGATACAGACGATTTCTTGCTCTAGTCATCGCAACATAAAATAGTCTTCGTTCTTCTTCTATCGTCGTTACTGGTTCTGCTTTTATTTCATTAAAGTCGATTACTTTCTTTTCTGTCGCTCCGTTATAAGGCAAACTTCCTTCGTTACAACCAATCAAAAAGACATTTCGGTAACTAAGACCTTTACTTTTGTGAATGCTCTGGATACATAGTGCATCAAGTTTTCCTTGTCTGTAAGCAATCAAGCGGGTTTTTAATTCTTTAGCTGTCGCTTGGGTTTCTTGCGATAAGGCTTGGAGTCTTCTGAAAGTAGCATGCTGCTTTACTTCTTCTCGTATCCATTCTTGATCACTCTGGTCGATTTCCTTAGCTATACGTGGCAGATGAAGATAGCTTTGAACAAGCGAATAGATTTCTTGATGCTGGTCTGTTTTACGCAACGCTTCCTCAAACTCTCGGATTTCTGCAGATTTCGATTTTAAATTGGGGCTTATCGACAAAATATAATCTGCAACGGATATATTTTGATATTTAGGAGAAAAGTATTGATCGCATTCACTTTTTTTCAGGTAGCAGTCTGCCATCAGCTGCCGGAGCAATTGCTGGTAGGCCTGATTTTTCTTTTGCAGATTCAGTGCTGTTTGCCAATGAACAATTTTTTGATAGAAATGTTGGAAAGACTTGATACCAAAGATACCTTCATATGGACTATCTGCTTCCAGTACAAAAGGAATATTCGTTTTCAGCAGAGATTGGACAAGCTGCTGCGTTTGTGAAGCTGATCGGTATAATATGATTGATTCCTTATATTTCCCATTTTTTTGAATAAATGTCTGAATTTGTTTGATTAGCCACTGACTTTCTGCTTTAGTATCAGAAAACAAATAGGCTTCCATAACACCTGCTTCTTTTTGTGCTGGAATCATCGCCTTTGGTATCCGATCATTTTTATTATAGCTGATCAATCTATTTGCTCCTTGGACAATAGCTGCCCGAGAACGATAATTAGTTAATAAGAAAAGAGTTTTGGTAGGATATTCTTTTTCAAAGTTCTTGATGTATGCTGGCTCTGATCCTCTGAATCCATAGATACTCTGATCATCATCTCCAACAACAATCAACTTGATCCTGTTTTCCTTTGTCATCCGTTTCACGATTTCCCATTGAAGTGGATTAGTATCTTGAAATTCATCAATGAATAGATAATCATATTTTTGGCCGATATAATGCTGGATCTCCTCATTCTCCAAAGCGCTTTTCAGATTTTGGAGTACATCATTGAACTCTAGCAATTGCTGGCTTCTTTTTTGTTCTTGGAGTTCCGTGAGCAATCCATACAGTCGTTCTGATATCGGCTGTCGTGCATTCTTATCAATGGAATCATATTTTTCTTTAACTAACTGAACCATTTCTTCTACTGAAAGGTTCATATTCTGCCAATAGTCTAACCGAGAAGCAATCGTTTTTTCTCCATATTGATCAAATATATAAAGATTATATTTACGTATCAGCTGTTGCAAAACAGCATTCACTTTTTGTGCAGTATCCTTTGAAAAGTCTCCTTGTATTCCTTGCATTGCTACTTCAGGAAATTTTCGACAAATTTCATTGTATATCCTAAAAAAGATACTATGGAATGTTCCGATATGGACAGCGGTTTTTCTCTGGCTGAAATTATCTACTCGTTTTTTTAGTTCATTTGCAGCGTTCCTTGTAAAAGTGATCATTAGTATGCGTTCTTCGTCTACTTGTTTTTGCGTCATCAGATAAACAGCTTTTGCACAGATTGTTTGCGTTTTGCCGCTCCCAGCTCCTGCTATGATTCGAAGATGTTTCTTCATATCATATGTGATAGCTGCTTTTTGTTCTTGATTGAAGCGATTATAGGAACGTTTCTCCATCATTTTAAAGAAAGAGCTGTTTCCTTCACTTTCTTTTACTTGTACTTCTTCCTCAATAAGTCCGGGTGCTTCGCCATAAGCCGCTTCATAGGTAGCAATGATTTCTTCTTGTAGCCGAAAGACTTGTTGAAGCTTTTTATACTTGTTCTCCCAGCGTTTCAATTCTTTTTGTAATCGGAGAATTTCTTTTTCATTCAACTGATTGATTTCCTTCCCATCTTTCTTCTTTGAATTTGTTTATTTCAAGTTGGTTATTTAAAGTTTCGTTGTCTATTTTTTCTTTATACTAACAGACCTTTCTAAAAATGAAAATGGGAAGCGATATGATTTTAGTTTTCTGAAAATTTTTCCTTTTTTTCAATCGTTTATGCTAAGATAAGGAAGACAAAAATATTCATAAAAGGTGATGAAAAAAATGCAGACTTCCTTTCACGAGGGGCGTACAATAGGACTTTTGCTGACATTTATCGGAGGAGCCATGGACAGTTATACTTATATCCAATATGGTGCTTTTGCCTCTGCTCAAACTGGCAATATCATTCTATCGATCATCCAAGCATTTGACGGAGAATGGCTAAGTGTTGGTAAAAAAGTATTGTCTACCCTTTTCTTTTTCTTAGGGATTCTTCTAACAAAGTATCTAATTGATTATTTTAGAAAAAAAGAAAAACATTTCTGGCGCTTGTTTGTTCTATATTATGAAGCAGTGATTTTTTTCTTTGTTAGTTTGACACCCGTCCATGAGCATCCCGCATTAGTAACGATTTTGATTGCTTTTACTGCATCGATCCAGTGGGTAGCTTTTGATAAAATCAACGGGCGTGCCTACACTAATTTATTTACAACTGGAAATTTAAAAGGGGTAGCAACGAACTTATATGATTATTGTATTTCTAAAGAAAAAGCAGATTTTGATCGATTTTTCCACTATCTAAGTGTCGTTCTTGCCTTTATCGCAGGAGCTATTGTCCTTGTTTTCTGTCATCATCTGTTTGGCGCCCATTCGATTTTGATCGTTTCCATTTTATTTTTGATCATGGCCCTCACTCAGACATTTCATTTATGGCAATTTTATCATACGAATCGGTTCACTATTTGATCTCAATGAATCAAAAAAACTAAGCAAGATGCTGCTCACAGAGAAATATCTGCGAGTGAGCAATTTGCTTAGTTTTTATATTATTTAGTTGTAAAGATTCCCTTTGCTTTCGGGTTATTTGTAGTGTAGCGGATCGACTGGGCATCTGCCTCTTCTGTCATTTTCTTTGCCCGCATCTTGATTTCTTGTACGATTTGTTCTCCACATGCCGGATCGGCTACGAAATCATATTTGTCCCCATCGATCACTATTTTGGGACATATATCAAACTGTTCATACCACTCTTCGTATCGTCGATTGAGTTCTTTATAGTAGGAATAGAGTTCAGGATCTTGTTCTAGCTGTTCATATTCCCGGCCTCTTTTTTTGATTCTCGCTAACATAGTTTCAAAGGATACACGAATATAAACCAGTAGATCTGGTTTCTTTTGTGGCGAAATTTCTTCTAACTCCTTCAGCATCGTTTCTAAAAGACCTTCATACTGCTTTACTTCTACTTCAGAAACACGCCCTAAATCTGCATTCAAATGAAACAGCATACTATCTTCGTAGATGGAGCGGTCTAGTACGTTGTCATCATGGCTGAAAGCATCTTTGATTGCCAAAAAGCGTTTGTTCAAAAAGAAAATCTGTAATAAAAAAGTATACTTTTCTGGATTAGAATAAAATAGCGGCAATACTTCATTATCTTCCACGTTCTCATAAAAAGGTTTTGTTTCTAAATCTTGGGCAAGCATTTCAGTTAGTGTGCTTTTCCCTGCACCGATCGTTCCTGCAACAATGATCACAATTATCGGCATCCTTCCTGTAATAAAATCTGTTCTTCATTTTACTACTTCATTTATAGAAATAAAAGCCTTGACTTTATCTGCTCCTTAAAAGCTACTTCTCTAAAAGTAGCCAAAAGTAACTCCTATTCATGAAAATAAAGGCTGTGACAAAAGTCTTGTCGCAGCCCTTTTTTCAAATAAACAGTATTCTCCTGCCAACACCTCGGTCACAAGGCAATATTCATAAAACATGAAAAGCTGTTTTTTAACATTATTCCTTGTAACTCAGAGCTAAACGGGAGACTCACAACCTCTTTATGCTCTCAACATTTTATCTGTTTTTATTCTTCTATTGTACTTGATTTGCGTACAACTAACTGCCAGTGCAGATTATGAGCGGTATCATTGTCTTCTACTGCGCATTTCATGACACGTATCATCACACTATTTTCATAGATTTTTTCTATTTTTCCTTTTATTGGTGATTCAAATAAATCAGATTTAAATGCATATGTTTCGCCGACTTCAAACAATTGTTCATTTTCCATAAGAATCCCTCCATCACCTTTTATAAGGTCAGTAATTTTTTAACATAAATCACTCGAAAAAGCACAAACTTGTCATAAAAAGTACTTTTCGTATCAAAACTGTCACTTTTTTTGGTAAGGTTCTTGGAAAACGAAGATTTTTTTAGGAGATCATGACGGTTTTGATGTCAAAACCACTTTTTATGAAACAAAAGACGTTTTTTATTTTTTTTAGCATAAAATTTGTGGTGGAGGTACGTATGAGATGAAAGATAAAGTTGTGAACAAATTATTAGAAGCCTTATTCAGCGGAGACAAATCGGAAGAAGATATGGTGTATGTCCAAGTAAAATTTGTCTTAGAAGTTTTATTGAATAATCTTGGAAAACTAGCGGTCGTTCTAGTCTTTTCTCTGGTGACAGGCTCATGGGCGGAAACAGGAATCACCTTTCTTTCTTATATCTGCATCCGCAGATATGCTTATGGATTGCATTCCGACTCTGAATTCGTTTGTCTGCTGTGGACACTACTTTATTTATGGGGCGTTCCCTTGGTGATGAAACATCTGCAATTGACTATCTCCTTCCCAATGATGGTCTTTTTGTTAATCAGCTGCTTTTTGTTACTGCTTCGCTATGGATCAAGAGGTACAGCAATCAATCCCATTGAACCCGAGAAACGTCCCCCATTATTAAAGAAGGCGATCAGCATGTTTCTAATTTTTTCTCTCATTACGTTATTTTTCTCAGCTTCTTACTTTTCTACCTATTTGCTACTTGGGATTGTTTTAGAAATAGCTACGTTGCTTCCTATTACAAACTACTTGATGAATTTTGGAGGAATCTTTCATGAAAAAAACAATCATTAAACAATTAACTAACTTATCTGACTTTTTTGTATCTGGCTGCTGCTTTGGTATGAGTTCTGAATTCAAAATCCCTGAAAAATTAAAAAAATAATACGCCAATTGTGCTATAATTTGGTAAAAATCAATGGGAGCTGTACTTTATGTTTTTATGGTCCATAGCGTTGCAATATTTGATTTACACAATTTGTATCTTATTGATTGACCATCACATCCGATACAAATATCTGTTTGCGGGAGTCATTCTGATTTCTTGTATTTTGATTGGATGGGTCTATTCGATTTTAGGGATTTTTACTGCTCTAATTGCTATAGGAATGCTGATGCTTACTTTTTTCTTCTTTTCGACTTCGCGTCAACAATTGGTTTACGCGCTTTCTTTTTGGGTTATTGACGTCGCTTTTAGGAGATCACTTAACAAGCATCGGCGATTTTTTTGTTTTGAAATCTTCGGTTATTGAACCAGGAGATTCATTGCAGTATTTTCACATTGTCTTATCCGCTTTTTTATCTGCTTTATTAGCTTTTTGTTTAAAAAAATCGTTAGAGACTTGGTTTCACACTGTGGACCGCCGTATGATCGGTACGATCGGGACATTGATATTATTTACATACTATATCATTATTTTTTATACCCGTTTTTCTGGTGAAACACCTGATGTCTTAGCTTTGAATACGAGTTTTTTCATTCTATATCTGTGTGTTGGCCTGATCATCTTGGTTTATTATTGGAAAATCTCTAATAAGAAATTAGCTGATCAGTTATTAGAGCAACAAGTCAGGATGCAACAGGATTATATCAAAGATCTAGAAAAAAACTATCAAGACTTGAGAGAATTCAAACATGATTACCAAAATCTGCTTTTTTCTCTTCACAGCTATATTTCAGAAGGCGACTTAGAAGGATTACGGTCTTATTATGATCAAACGATATTACCTACACGCCAGATGATGAACCTTTTTCCGGCCAATCTAAGTATGTTGGATAATATGAAAGTTCCTGAGATCCGTAGTTTACTGTCATTAAAACTCATGATGGCACAGGAAAAAGGGTTGATCGTCCAGCTTCATTTTCCTGAGCCAATCGAACTGGATACGAAACATACGGTAAACCTTGTACGTATGCTTGGTATTATCTTGGACAATGCGATTGAAGGAGCTAGTGCTGCAAAGAAGAAAAAAATCGAATTGACCATACTCAAGAAGAATCATTCCGTGATGATTCGTGTGATCAATACAACAACAAATACATTACCGTTAAACCAGTTGAAACAAAAAGGGTTCTCAACAAAAACAAATCCAAAAAACGAAGGCCTTGGCTTGTTTATCTTGGATGAATTGACAAAGACCAATCCTTATCTTTTCCTTGAAACATCAATTGAAAACCAGCGTTTTTCTCAAACGATTTATATACAAATAAAATAAAGGAGTAATGATATGATTCCCATTTATATTTGTGAAGACGATCCAAAACAATTAGAAGTTTTATCAACGGTGATCAAAAATAGAATCATGATTGAAAACTTAGACAGTTATGTCCATATTTCTACCTCTGATCCGGAAGAACTTCTCAATGCAGCCAAGATCAGAACTTCTTCTTTTGGTATTTACTTTTTAGATATCGAACTAGAAGACAGTGAAATGGATGGTGTAGCGATCGGTAAATTGATCCGTGAATTAGATCCTTTAGGAAAAATAATCTATGTGACTTCCCATACGGAAATGTCGATGAAAATCTTAAAAAGCAACATCGAACCGACTGATTATATCGTCAAAGAAGATCTTTATGATTTAAAAGAAAATGTCGAGCATATCCTGAGCAAAATTTTCGAAGATTTTCAAATGTCCCAAATCCAAAAAGATATCTTCAAAATAGAGTTTAATGATGAGATCAAATTTTTACCGATCAAAGACATCCAATATTTTTCTACTTCGCTAGGAGCGCCACATAAACTGGAAGTCCATTTGACTCATGCCCAATTACAATTCTATGAGAAGATCAAAGAAATCGAGAAAATGCATCGGAATTTTATCCGTTGTCATAAATCCTATGTTATCAATACACAAAATGTGCGGTCGATTAATAAAAAAACCAGAGAAGTCACGTTGGCAAACGGCGAGACCATCCCAGCCTCTATCCGTGGATTAAAGAAATTGATTTCATAAAAAGAACCGAATAGTTTGGACCGACTAAATGACCAGCCGATCCAAACCCTTCGGTTCTTTTTTGCCTATCAGTGCAAAAGCATTTCCTGTGCAATTTCACGTCCATCCATTGTATCTGGATAAAATGTTGGCCAATTCTCCATTTCTTTCAGCAATACTTCTTGACTTTCATTTCCTGCATATAAATGAAAATGTTCGGAGTCAGCCGGTGCAATCGTGTGATCACTGAATTGAATATATCTAAAAGCGCCACTTTCCTTATCTTCTGCTTCGAATAGATACCTTACGCCACGGTTTCCTGCCTCGTAGGTCAAGATTTCTTTCCCTACATAACGATAATTTGAACGTTTCGTTGTTCCATTCTTAAACGTAAATGCCATCTCTTTCTCACTGATCTTGATTGAAGCAATATCTGTTTGATAGCCCTTCGTATAATATTCTTTATATTCTTGTGCTGTCTTATCCTGATTCAATTTTTCTTTATATTCAAAAACAGGATCAAAAGTCCCATCTTCTACATACGTATCTACTGTTTGCCAAGTTCCTGCCCAATCTGAAAGAGAGCGATCTTGTACATCCTCGTCTTCAAAATAACCGTTGTAGACGCTCTTTTCTTTTTTGGGGGTCAAAGTATCTTCTAGCGGGTTTTCTGTCTCTGTCGTTTTTTTCAACGCTTCGAGGTTTGCTTCCATGATAGAAAGATAGTTTTCTCCATTTTCTATTTGTTCATTCGTCAATCCTTCCAAAGGATTCAATACTTCTAAAGATACACCTGCTTCGTTTGCTAACGTTCTGGCAATACTATCTTTGGCGTTTTCTTCAAAATAAATATAGTTGATTCCATGTTCTTTAACAAAGTGTTTCAGTTCAGCAATTCTCGCCGCAGACGGTTCTTCACTAGAAGAAAGACCAGCAATCGATACTTGATTCAATCCATATTCTAACGCTAGATAGTTGAATGCAGCATGTTGCGTGACAAAAGATCTTTGTTTTGCTTGCTTAAAGGTTTCTTGATAAAGCTGATGGAGTGCTTGAAGTTTCTCGGTATAGGCTGCTGCATTTTTTGTCCATACTTCCTGTTTTTCTGGGTAAGCTTCAATCAGCTGATCACGTATGTTTGCTACCTGCTTGATTGCTAAACTTGGAGCTAGCCATACATGTGGGTCTAGCTCATGTGTATGGCCTTCTTCCCCGTGTTCATGGTCATGATCATGTCCTTCTTCACTTCCCGGAAGTAAAAGCATACCTTCTGTCGCTTTTATCGTATGGACATTGCCTTCTTGTAATGTTTTTTGGATTGCGGGGACCCATGTTTCCATGTTTTCATCATTATAAACAAAGATATCTGTATCTTGGATCTTTGCCATGTCTTTAGCAGAAGGTTCATAATCGTGGGAATCAGTCCCTGCTGGAATCAATAACTCTACTTCTCCTTCATCCCCGACGATTGCTTTTGTAAAATCATACATGGGATAAAAGGTCGTCATCACGCTCAATTTTTCTTTACTGTCCTCGGCTTTCCCACTTGCCCCGCAAGCAGTTAACATACCTGCTAAAACCAGCATGGCCAATATACCTATCAATCGTTTCATTTATGACACTCCTCTTCTCATCTTCTTTCATTTGAATGTTCCGATTCGCTTTTCGCAAACCGTAATAGTTACGTTTTAGCAACAGGATTTAATTTATCATATGGTTAAAAGAACTGTCAAGCGTTTTCTTATTTTAATTGATGAGAAAGTTTATATGAATGATTGACGATATTTTTGCAATCAACCTCTATCATTTTCCTTTTATACCCGCTTTTGTCTATAATGAAGTTATAGATAAAGGAGGAAAAAGAGTGAAAAAAGAAACAGATACAACGAATCGTTTGATCCGCTTTTTAGGAGGAAAAACCTCTTACTATGTTTTAGGAATAGTTATCTTACTTGCGCTGATCATTTATTTTTTCCATCAGATCTCGTTTATATTCAAGCCTGTCGGAATCATTATCGCTACTATCTTGCCCCCATTATTGTTTGCACTGATCTTGTATTATCTTTTGGAACCAGTCATCAAACGTTTGAGCAAGCACCTTTCGAGGAACTTGTCAGTCATTATCGTTTATGTGATTATTTTATTTTTATTGGGGCTTGGAAGCATATGGCTTATTCCTTTTCTTGAAGAACAGGCAAAGACATTGATCAGTAGTTTGCCAGATTTGTTTCAAGATTTTCAAGAGAGTCTCCGACAATTTTTGGAGAAAACACCTTTTGCCGATTCATTTAATCAATTTTTCGCTTCTATTGACGACGTGACGTCTGATATAGCTGGATTTATTGGAAATTATTGGGAAAGTGGCGCACAACGGATCAGCAACATTTTTTCAACTGTTACAGCTATTTTTATTACTTTATTTACTGGTCCAATTGTCGCTTTTTTCCTTTTGAGAGATCCTCAAAAATTTTATCAGTCAGTTTTAGCGATTGTCCCACCAGCATTTCGTACAGATTTTAAAAATTTGACAAAGATTGCTAATCAACAATTGGGTTCATTTCTAAAGGGGCAAATCATTGCTTCATTTATCCTTGGAGCAGTCTACTGGGTTTGTTTCTTACTGATCGGATTAGAATTTGCTAGTGTTTTAGCTATTTCTGCTGGGTTGTTATGTATCATTCCATATATTGGGCCGTTTATCGCCTTCTTTCCAGGTTTGATCATTGCATTCCAAGACTCTACTTTTATGGCTGTCAAATTTGTCATTGTCTGGTTTGCCGTACAACTTCTCCACGGTGACTTGGTGATTCCTCGAGTAATGGGTGATCGTTTACAGATCCATCCGATTACGATCTTAATCGTTTTACTTGTCATGGGTGATCTAATGGGAATTGTGGGCGTTATTTTTGGTATTCCTATCTATACGTTAGTCAAATTACTCGTTACTTTTATTTTCCGTAAATTCAAACAACGCTACAATAAATTTTATGGCGATAAAGGAGAGTATGAAAACTCTTCATTTTCTGAAGAAGATTATTTTAAATAAAACACAAAACGTCGATCTTACGAGAATAGCTCGTAGGAACGACGTTTTGTGTTTTTGTTTTAATTTTTCAGCAAAGCAATTGCCTGGTATGGTTTTAGCTCCAGACTTTGATGAAGAACAGTATCGGAATAATTATCGATAAGAATATTGGCTTCTGTGAATCCTTCTGGGATGGCGATCCTTGTATCTTTATCATAGAAATTTGTTAATACAAGCAGCTGCTGTCCTTCAAATTGGCGAAGAAAGCCATAAACTTCCGGATGATTTGCTTCATAAGCATGATAATCTCCTTGTGCAACGATTGGATATGTTTTTCTCAGCCGAATCAATTTCTTGTAATAGGACAAAATAGAATCTTCAGAAGATAGTTCTTTTTCTACATTAATCTCTTCTAGCTTGCCTCCAACTTTTAACCAAGGTTTCCCTGTAGTAAATCCTGCTTGTTCTGTGTCTGACCATTGCATGGGTGTTCGAGAGTTATCGCGAGATTTTGCTTTGATCCGACGAAACGCTTCTTTTTCTGTGAATCCTTGTTCAAGGAGTAACTTATAAGCATTCAAACTTTCTACGTCAATATAGTCGGAAATCGATGAATAGTCTGGGTCGATCATGCCGATTTCTTCTCCCATATAAATATAGGGCGTCCCACGGTTCAAATGGATCATGGTTGCTAGCATCTCTGCTCCTTGTTTTCGATACTGATCGATAGCTACAAATCGATTGAGCGCACGTGGCTGATCATGATTATTAAAAAATAGAGCATTCCAGCCGTTACCCTCACTCATCTTTTCTCCCCATGTATGAAATAGTCGCTTTAATTCTGCAAAATCAAATGGAGGAGTAGACCATTTATTCCCATTTTCATAATCGACTTTCAAATGATGGAAATTAAAGACCATTGATAATTCTTCTCTACTAGGTTCTGTATACAAGATACAATTTTCGATCGTCGTAGAGCTCATTTCACCGACTGTGATGATAGTGGAATCCGTCCCAAACGTTGCTTGGTTCAATTCTTTTAGATACGTATGGGTGATTGGTTTGTCCGTATATTCAGGTTTGCCATCATTTTCTTTATTATTTTTCAATTGTTCGTCTTTACCGATAACATTGATAACATCGAAACGGAATCCTTTTACCCCTTTTTCCATCCAAAAACGAACAACTTTGAATAGTTCCTCTCTTACTGCTTGGTTCCGCCAGTTCAAGTCAGCTTGTGTCCGATCATATAAGTGCAAATAATATTTCCCCGTATCTCCAAATGGCGACCAAGCACTTCCACCAAATTTTGATACCCAATCCGTTGGCTCTTCTCTTAAAATGAAGAAGTCCTGATAATGCTGGTCCCCTGCTAGTGCTTTTTTGAACCATTCATGTTCTGTCGAAACGTGATTCAGCACCATATCGAGCATGATTTCTATCCGGTATTTCTTTGCTTCGGCTATTAGCTGTTCGAATTCCTCCATCGTACCAAAGATAGGATCGATGGCTGTGTAATCAGAGATATCATAACCGTTGTCTTTTTGAGGGCTTGGATAAATAGGGTTTAGCCAAATCATGTCGATGCCTAGATCATTCAGATACGGGAGTTTTTCTTTGATTCCTTTTAAATCTCCAATTCCATCACCATTACTGTCTTTGTAAGATTTGGGATAGATTTGGTAAATGACTTTGTCTTTAAATGTCATGGATATTTACCTCCATTCAACTGATTTATTACCTACCACAACTTATATATACAAGTTATCATTTATTATTATAACTGAACCGAAAGCGTTTGTAAAATTTATCTTTATACATTCTAAGAGGTCTGTTGCCCAATAAAAAACAAGAGATCAGACATGTATTTGTCTATCCTCTTGTTTAAAATAGCAAAATATTCTTGTTTCTTCTATAAATGGTGTTCAAAAGCTTTTATCTACGGCAATCAGTCTTCTCAAATGTAAAACATGAGGAGCTAATTTTATTTGAGTATTCTTTTTGCTCGATGCAGGACGGCTTTTTTACAACCTCTGATTCATGGTGTTCAATCAGCTGTCCTTCGGTATTAGCTCAAAAAACGGCAAAATATGAAAAACTATTTTGCCGTTTGTTTCTCTAATACTCAGGTCAAACCGCTGATTTCACAACCTCTGTTTTTATTCATTCGATTTCAACGCATCAATCATATCGATATGCTTTAATTTGAAATGGGTAACAATCATCACAATAACCGTAAATACGATAGTTAATCCTGCTGATAAGACATAAGCCCACCATGTGATCACTAATGGAAAGATGACATTCTCCATAGACGCTTGTTGCAAGATGAAGTCAGTCAATATATATCCTACACCAAATCCTCCGATGATTCCTAAAAGAGTAAAGATGATATTTTCTCGAACAATGTACATCGTGACTTCTTTATCAAAAAATCCAAGGACTTTTATTGTAGATAATTCGCGTACACGCTCGGAAATATTGATATTAGTTAGATTATACAAGACGATAAAAGCCAGCAGTCCTGATAATACGACAAAGATTAAGACAACCGAGTCTAAGTTCGCCATTGATTCTTCTTGCGTTTCGATTTGTTTGGACATGAAAGACGTATTTGTCACAGCGTCTGTGGCAAGCAGTTTCTCGGAAAGCATTTCTTCTTCTTTTGTTGTCATCTTATCTGTACGCAGCAAAAATGCATTATCCATCATCGATTGATCAGTAACTGAAGCATAATATTCAGGGGACATATAAATAAAGCTACCTAGATAGTTTTTCACGATTTCTTTTACTTCGACTTTCCATTCTTTTTGATCTTCATCATAAAGCGAAATATGATCTCCTGTAGATAAGTCAAATAGTTCTGCTACTTTTTGCGTAATAGCGATTCCTGTTTTAGGCAAGGAGCGTGGGTTCTCTTCAAGATCAGTTAAATGGATAAAACGATCCAAATCAGCTGTTTTACTTGGTACGATCACTGTCAGACTTTGCGAAGCATGTCCTTTTTTTCTCAATTCTACGGTTTGAGTATGAATAGCTAGGATCTCATTTACTTTTTCTTGCTTCTGCAGCATATCCGCTGCTTTTTGACGACTATCTTCCGTGGATGAATCCAATGTAACGATTGCTTGATAGTCAATGATCGTTCCAAATTGTTTGGCTGAAACAGAACTTAGAGAATCTTTCAATCCCACGCCTGCAACCATCAGCCCGGCACATCCAGCAATTCCGATAATCGCCATAAGCATTCTTGACTTATATCGGAAGAGATTTCGGTAACTGATTTTTTGATTAAAGCTAAGGCGTGACCACAGCGGAGTGATGTATTCAAGAAAAATGCGTTTCCCTGGCTTCGGTGCTTTCGGTTGAAGCAATGCAGCAGGCCGTTCTCTTAAATCTTTGAATAAAACGATCATTGCAGCGCCAAATGCGGCAATGAAGAATGCGGCAGCTGCTTGTAAAATCGGCGGCCAGTCATAAAAAATAAGCGCACTCCCAATATCATACCGCTCGTTAGACAGCTCAAAAATGATCCTTGGCAAAAGATTCGTTCCTAATATCGTTCCTAAAACAATACCTATCCCTGAGGCTAGACTTGCATAGATTGCATATTTTTTTGCGATTTCAACTTTCGTATAACCTAACGCCTTTAATGTCCCGATTTCCCTGCGGTTTTCTTCTACCATACGTGTCATTGTCGTAAAGGTGATCAATGCGGCAATAAAGAAAAAGAAAACAGGAAAAACATTGGCAATCGCAGCGATACGATCAGACAGATCACCAAATTCTTGAAAACCGACATTTTCTGAACGTTCATTGTATAGGTATGATGGTTTAGTTAAATTTTCAATTTTTTCTGCATTTCGATTCAATTCTTCCTCTGCAGAGGCCAGTTCACGTTCTTTCTCAACTAATTGCCTTTCTTGTTCAGCAAGTTGAGCTTCTTGTTGAGATAATGTTTGAACAGCGATTGTTCGTTGCGCTTCAGGAAGCTGCTGGATAGTTGCTGACTGTTGCGCTAACTGTTTTTTAGCATCTTCTAACCGTGTTCTTGCTTGCGTTGTTTGTGCTTTGCCATCCGCTATTTTTTGCTGTGCCGGTTCTAATTCTTCGTTGGCCGATTTTTTCAGCTCTTCTAAGCGTTCTTCGGGTCGATCTTGTAAATACTTTTCTGCCTTTTCTTGATTTTGCTCCATTTTATCTTTGTAAGCTTTGCTGTACGTATTCAAATTCTTTACGTTTGTAAAATCAAGATATAAGACAGAATAAATATCTGTTTTAAAAACGGATTCAGGTAAATAGACAAAATAATCGACGCTACCATTTCCGACGTTCGCGTATCCTCTCTCCAAATTGTTGATGAACAATGGAGAACGGACAAAGCCCGTGATGGTATACTCTTTTTCTTTCAATTCATCTGAATCAATCTGATAAATATCACCGATTTTATACCCTTCATCTTCCGCTTTTTCATCCAATACAAGCTGGTTTGGTTTTTCCGGGAGTTTTCCATCAGTTAATTGTAGCTTGTTCTGCTTGTTATTTTTGTTATAAGAAAATATTTGAATCACTTCGTTTTTGCCAGTATTGGAATAATAGATCTGTTTTCCTGTTTCTACTTTTGCATCTGGGATCTTTTCTGCTTGAGCAATATCTTTTTGTGTCAAGCCACCAGTAGAAACGATTTGCAAATCAGAAAGTCCTGCTGTACCAACATAGTGATCCATCGTTTTTTGCATGACAGGTCCAGCAGTTTTGACACCTACAAATAAAAGTGTTCCTAGCATGACAATAAGGATGATTGCAATGAATCGTCCTTTAGATTGCCGAATTTCGCGAAAACCTGCTTTAAGATATGTTCTTGTTTTCATAAAATCCCCCTACCATACAATCTCATCAATGGATGAAGGATGATCATTTAATTCAACAGACCTTACTTTAGCATCATTAATGTGAATGACTCTATCAGCGATGGGCGCTAAAGCAGAATTATGTGTAATGATCAAAACGGTATTGCCGTGTTGTCTGCTAGCGTTTTGCAATAATTTCAATACTTGCTTGCCCGTTTCAAAATCCAGCGCGCCTGTCGGTTCATCACATAAAAGAAGTTTGGGATTTTTAGCTAGTGCACGAGCAATTGAAACCCTCTGCTGTTCGCCTCCTGATAATTGGGACGGAAAGTTATTCAATCGATGAGCTAGGCCCACTTGCCTCAATACCTCTACAGGATCAAGCGCATCAGGAGAAACTTCCGTTGCCAATTCCACATTTTCTTTTGCTGTTAGATTAGGAACGAGATTGTAGAATTGGAAAACGAACCCTACATCTGTTCGTCGGTAAGCAGTAAGCTGTTTATCTGAAAATTGCGCAATATCTGTGTCATCAATAATGATCTGACCTTCATCAGGTGTATCCATCCCACCTAAAATATTAAGAATCGTTGACTTTCCTGCTCCACTTGGACCAAGTATAATCACTAATTCGCCTTTTTCAATTGAAAAAGAAATATCGTCATTTGCTGTAATGGTCGTTTCTCCCATTTTGTATCGTTTGTATTCATTTTTTACTTCGACATACTTCACTCTGATTCCTCCATTTTCACGATATTTCTCGCTATATCTATGCATCGAATGCGTTTTCTCACACTTATTTATTTTACCACTGAATTTCTCTAGACTAAAGAAAGGAATCCTTTAATTTAGTTGACAAATAAACGATTTATGATTTACTTACATAAAAAACATTGTTATTTGAAAGAAGGAACATCATGAATGATTTAAAGGAAAATATGATTTTTGATTTATCAAAAACTGCTTTTGTCGCGATCGACATGCAAAAAGAGATCGTAAATAACGGTACACTCTCTCCACACACTGCAGCATCTATTCTGACAAACAATGATTTGTTAGTAAGAACATTGAAACGTACCGCTGCCTTGAAAGTTTTAGTGAACGTAGACATCTCCACTTTCCCTTATTTGAGTCAACAAACTGATATGGGTGGAATGACTGCTTCTGTACCTCCAGAATTCACTGATTTACTTTTGAAGGATTCTTTGAAAGATACAGATAATATGTTGACTATCACAAAATACAATCCAAGTGCTTTTTTTGGTACTTCTCTTGATCTTCAACTTCGCCGGCGTGGAATCGAAACTATCATTTTAAGCGGTGTAGCGACAACAAACGGTGTATATGCTACTGCATTAGATGCCTTTCAACACGGGTACCATATCGTGCTTGCTGAAGATGCTTGCAGTGATCGTGACAAAGAATCCCATCAATTGTTCATAAAAAAGATATTTCCGAAAACTGCACGAGTACGCTCAACGAAACAAATAATCGAAGCTATCCAACAAAGCAAATAAGTACTGGCACATGTGATTTTCATTTACTTCTTTTTGATTTCATGGGAAAATAACCACAGGATTTAGATAGGAGTATGAACATGGTGAAAAAAAAGATCACAATCAAAGAAGTCGCTAAACTTTCCGGCGTTTCAATCACAACTGTCTCCTTGATATTAAATGGAAATACGGAGAAATTCAGTCCGAAAACTGTTCAGAAAGTTTTAGCTGCCAAAGAAGAATTAGGCTATCAGCCTGACTATTTTGCTAGACAAATGATTACCAAGGAAACGAAAACAATTGGTGTACTCGTTCCTGATATCACGAATCCATTCTTCAGTACACTGATGCGAGGAATTGAGGATATCTTGTATAAGCAGAATTTCGTCACGATATTATGTAATGCTGATTCTGATCATCAAAAAGAAATCGAATATCTAGCCGAGCTCACACGTCGAGGTGTGGATGGATTCATTATCGCGACTTCTGCTGTCTCTACAGATGCAATCAACGAAAATTTGAAAAAACAAGGCCGGCCCTTCATTGTTTTGGATCAGAAAAAATCTGAAGGATTTAGTGATGCCGTACGAACAGACGATTTTCGCGGTGGTTACCTAGCGGGCATGCACTTGCTTAGTCTAGGACATCAAACGATCGCCCTTGTCTATCCTGAAAATCCACCGGAAAATGTCCACGCTCGGATTGAGGGGTTTAAATCTGCTCTTGATGTTTACCAAATCCCTCACGACCAACTGATCCTCTTACCTACACAGTTCTCAAAACAAGGTGGCTACCAGATCACAGCAGAACTTCTTGATTCTGCTGCAACTGGTGTGTTTGCTTTAAATGATGAATTAGCTTTTGGATTATATCGCGGATTAGAGGAAGCTGGAAAAAGCATCCCTGAAGACTACAGCATTATTGGCTATGATAATATAGATATGTGCGAGTATATCAAGCCGAAACTGACAACGATCGCACAACCAATCTTCGAATTGGGACAAACATCTGCCAAGTTATTGTTAGATCGGATCCAATTCCCAGAAAAAGAATGGGAAGAAAAAAGATTACCTGTACGATTAGAAAAAAGATTTTCAACTGCACCCTTGAAATAGCTTTCAAGGTGTGCTATATTTTTATCGAACTATTAAAACGTTTTACTAAAACGTTTTAAAAAATAATTTTCCCATCAAAATAAATGAGATAGTTGGAGGTTTGTAAAATGAACACGGTTACAGTAATTGGAAGTATTAATATGGACACTACCCTTCGTTTAACCAACATGCCCAAGCCAGGCGAAACGATGCATGCGCATGAGATTTTTCACGCTGGCGGAGGTAAAGGTGCCAACCAAGCAGTGGCAGCCAAACGTTCAGGCGCACGGACATCTTTTATTGGAGGCGTTGGGGCTGACAGCGAAGGACAACAGTTATTAGATCTACTGACAAAAGAAAACATCGATACATCTGGGATAGCTGAAATCCAAGGCGCCACAACCGGACAAGCAATGATTATGGTAGACGCAGCAGGAGAAAATAGTATCTTGATCCATGCAGGGGCAAATAATGCTTTCCATGAACAAGAAGTCCTAAAAAACAAGCAACTGATTACAAACAGTGACTTTATTATTGCTCAGTTTGAAAGTAGCTTAGATGCGACGATCCTAGCTTTTTCTATTGCAAAAGACGCAGGAAAAACAACGATCCTGAATCCTGCACCAGCTCGTGAAACGATTCCTACTGAACTACTTGAAAAGACAGATATCATTATACCAAATGAAACAGAAACAGAAATCATTACAGGAATCAGAGTGACAGATCATAACAGTTTGGTCGCAGCAGCCGAAAAACTCCATGAATTAGGTATTGGAACAGTAATCATTACACTAGGCAGTGCCGGCGCTTTCTATCATACAGAAAAAGAACACGGTATCGTCCCTGCTTTTAAAGTGGATGCCGTTGACACAACAGCCGCAGGTGATACATTTATTGGCGCATTAAGCAGCACACTTCAGCCAGACCTTAGTAACTTGAAAGAAGCGATCCTTTATGGAAATCTAGCCTCTTCTGTTGCTGTGCAGTCTTATGGTGCGCAACCTTCTATCCCTTACCGCGAAGCTTTAGAACAATCAGCAGTCTAAAATTAACAATGAGAGGAAGAAACAAACATGAAAAAAGGAAAAGTAATCAATTCAGATATTTCACGAGTAATCGCACAAATGGGGCACTTTGATAAATTAAGTATCGGGGATGCAGGCATGCCTGTCCCCTTTGGTACTGAAAAAATAGATTTGGCTGTCTCAAACGGTCTTCCAAGTTTTTTATCTGTTTTAGAAAACGTTTTAGAAGAACTTGAGGTACAATCGATTGAATTGGCGGAAGAAATAAAGACAATGAACCCGGAAATATTGGAAAAAATCAAATTATTGTTACCAGATACACCGATTAGCTTTATCCCACATGAAGAAATGAAAAAAGAGTTGAATAACTGTCATGCATTTATTCGTACAGGCGAAATGACACCTTACGCCAATATTATATTAGTGAGTGGAGTGGTCTTCTAATGGAAACGACAATGAATCCTGAACAGATGGTACTGTCCGAGCAGATTCATATGCTGATTGAACAGTTGGGAGGAAAAGACAATATTGATTCTGTCCTTCCATGTGCGACTCGGCTTCGTATCAAATTGAAAAAACAGCCAGTAGCCAATGCAGAAAAATTAAAACAGCAAATCCCTTCCATTAAGTATTTCATTTTACTCGATAGATATGCAGAAATAATCATGGATCAGGGATTGGCTCCTGCTTACAAGGAATTGACGCGTCAAATCGATCATTCAGCTCCGAAAGAAAAGCTAAATCCGATCGAAAAACTATTTGGTTTGATATCGGAAATCTTTACGCCGATCATTCCGCTGTTTGCCGGTTCTGGTATATTAAAAGGTCTGGTTGTTTTAGCGACTACGATTGGCTGGCTTAGTGAAACAAGCGGAACTTATCATATTTTGTCTGCTGCGTCGAATGCCGTCTTTTATTTTCTGCCAATCTTTCTTGCTTTTTCTGCTGCCAAAACGTTTAAAGTGAATGGATATATTGCGGCTGTCATTGCTGCAGCACTGATTGAACCGAATCTGACCTCTTTACTTTCAGACAGTGGCAAAGCAGCTACTGATTTTCTGGGGATTCCTGTAGTACTGATGCAGTATACGTCTACTGTCATGCCGGCGATTTTAGGTATTTTCTTTTATTCTTTTGTTGAAAAATTCCTCAAAAAATATATTCGCGAAAATATGCAATTAGTATTTGTACCTTTACTTTCATTAGTTATCACGGTTCCTTTGACGTTAATGGTATTCGGGCCTGCGGGTGTTTACCTTGGCGAAGGTTTAGCTGCCGCAATTACTTGGATGATGGATATTAACGGACCGATCAGTGGCGCAATCATCGCTGGTGGTTGGAATATTTTGGTAATATTTGGTATCCAATGGGCTGTAAACCCTGTCATGATCAGTAATATCTCTGCTTATGGGTTCGACCGAATCGTTCCGTTGACAGGAGCAGCCAATTTTGGAATGGCTGGTGCAGCTTTAGGTGTATTTCTGCGAAGTAAACGTTCAAAAACCCGTTCGATCTCCGGTTCTGCTTTTGCTTCGATTTTACTTGCGGGAGTGACCGAACCAACTGTTTACGGAATTGCGATCCCATTGAAAAAACCATTTGTTGCTGCTTGCATTGGTGCAGCTGCTGGTGGAGCTGTAATGGGATTTGCCCAAGTGAAAGCGATCGCTTTTGTATTTGGTAGTCTGACCACATTGCCTGCATTCATTTCCGGTACTTTTTTCTGGTACTTAGCAGGACTGGCTGTTAGTCTAGTCGTAGCAATGATCACTACTCTCGTTAGCGGGTTTGATGAAGACCTAATGTCTTATGAATAGTTAATGAAAAAGACTGAAGTATGAGATGTTTATCACATATTTCAGTCTTTTTCTTTTTAGGATCATTATTTTTATAAATTTTTGTGATACTTTCCAAACTTTGGTATAATTTACATATGCATAACCATTTTTATCCCCACTTGTTTATCCCCAAACAAAGGTGGTCTATGCAATAAAATGAACGTCAAAGAAAAACGAATGAATGCTCGTTGCTTATTTACAAATTGTTTTATTTAGAATACACAGACAGATTTATGAAAAGAAAAAGCTTTTCGACACGATTATCTGTTCCAAAAAATGTCTAATGAATGCTGAATAAGACAGAAAATCAATGAAAGGAAAAGGACTAGTTTATTATGAAAAATAAAAAAACGATACGTTTGCTAGCTGCTACTTGGCTGATTGCTCCGTCTGTTTTGTCGACCAATACCGTATTTGCCGTAGATAATCAAATAGCTGATCAAACAGTCACAACAGATACGACTACATCCAGCTCAGCTACTAGTGAAACAACGGATTCTTTTACAGAAGACCCAACTGGAACAACTAACTCAACAACAGGATCGACCGAGCCAACTGAAATTGATCCGGCTGATCCATCAGAAAATGAAAAGCCAGCCGAGACATATTCCCTTACAATTGCTCCTTCTTTGATTGGTAAGATCCAACTGACTGCTTCGACAGCGGATTCCCCTGAACAGCAACCTTTGGATATTACGGAAAGTGGAACGGTAGAAGGTTTATTAGCGGAAACGAAGGTAACTTACACTATTACGCCAGCTGAAGGTGAACAAATTGCTTCAGTCGCTGTTAATGGTGCCAAAGAAGTAAATTATGATGCAAAGACCTTTACAGTAGGTACGAACAATTTATCTATTACTGCAGAATTTAAAGCTGGACCGGATACTTCAACAGAGAAACCAACTGATCCTAGTGAAGAAGTCCCTAGTACACCAGATCCGGAAACGCCAAACAAACCAGATGTGGGTAATAACAACAATAATAATGGTTCAAATAATTCAAACAATAATAACAATAATTCGAACAGCGGGAATTCTTCGAATCAAACAAACCCATCTGGATCGAATAACAATGGAAATACTCAGAGAGAACCAAACCATCCAAACAATGGTTCATCGAATGGCGGAACGAACAATGCTTCATCTCGTCCAAATACAGCAAATCAAAGCGGTATAGAGAATCCATCTTCTGCTTCTTCTGATTTTGTTGTAAAATCACCAATTGATGCTGTATTGCCTACAAATACAACGAATGTCCAACAAGCAATCGTTCGAGAAGCATTCAAGCATCTTGGAAAACCATATGTATGGGGAGCAAAAGGTCCAAATACTTTTGACTGTTCTGGTTTGACTTATTACGTATATATGAAAGCAACCGGTCATTATATCGGTGGCTGGACAGGCGAACAGCAATATGCAGGTACGCAGATTCCAGTAAGTCAGGCCCAACCTGGCGACCTCGTCTTCTGGGGACCTTCTTCCGGTGTTACTCACCATGTAGGTATCTATATTGGGAACGGACAATTTATCCATGCGCCTCAACCAGGAGATAAAGTTCGAGTAACTTCTATTTCAGATTTCACGCCTGATTTTGCTGTCCGAGTAAACTTAGCAGGTTTACCTGCTGCTTCAGGTTCGCTGACAGGCGGCTCATCTATTTTAGATGGATTAGATGGCTCGTTCCATTTCAGTCAAAACCAAACAACTGATCAGTTCTTGAAAAAGATTGCAGATGATGCACAGGAAATCGGGCAAAAAGAAGGAATCTACGCATCAGTCATGATGGCTCAAGCTATCCTTGAAAGTGGATCTGGAAACAGCTTATTATCAAGCGAACCAAATCATAACCTTTTTGGTATCAAAGGATCATATAAAGGAAGCAGCGTGACCTTCAATACACTTGAACAAGATAGTTCCGGACAAAGCTACCAAATCCGCGCACAATTCCGTAAATATCCTTCTTACAAGGAAAGTTTGGAAGACTATGCCGACTTGATCAAAAATGGACTGACTGGCAATCCTGATTTCTACAAACCAACTTGGAAGTCGGAAACAAAAGACTACAAAGAAGCAACCAAATATTTGGAAGGACGTTATGCTACAGATCGCCAATATTCACAAAAATTGAACGCGATCATCGAAGCGTACGACCTGACAAAATATGATGAACCGAAAAAAGAAGCAGCAACAACTGAAGAAGCAAACGCTGAAATCCTCAATATGTCTAAGCGATTCGATGTGCCAATCAAATGGACAACAGATGGCGTGCCAATCACAGGATTAGAATTTTCAACGATAAAACGCGTCAACAACGCTTCTTCCATCTTCCGTGTCGCTTCAATCTGGGATTTGTGGAACAATTTTACGGCAAGACAGATACCAGAAACAACTACTCGTACAGTTAAAGCTGCAACTGTTCCTGTACTAACCTTGTTAAGTTTAGACAAATCATTCTGGCTTGATCTGCCTTTAAAGAAATAGAATAAATTAAAAAGGGGATGTGACACTGTCACACTCCCTTTTTAATTTATTCTATTTCTTTATATTTATTTTGTATTCCGTTACAAACTCGCGTACTTGGTTAGGTTCCAGAGTGACATCTCCAAAACTTTCAAGTCGCTCCGCTCCTGGCAGTTCTTGAGTCTCAAATGTGATACCGCCATGATTTACTAATTTATTCCCGCGCATTTCCGGTCCATCTTCTCCAAAATTTGCTGTAAAAATCACGATTCCTGAAGCATCTGTTTTTACTTGGATCGATACTTTTTCATCTGGGCTTGTCAATTCCGCAGCATTTAGTAAACCAGATTGTTTTTTCAACAAAAATGGATGATCGATGCCGCCCACTATCATTGATTGGCGAAAATCACTGGCAAAGACCTCACCTAATTTTTTAGGACGTTGGAAGTCAAATGCTGTGCCACTTACTGAAACTACTTCTCCTGTAGGCGTTGTATCTTTATTGAGCGTAGCAAATAATCGGCTATTCAACCAAAGTATATGTTCGTCGATTGACTGTGCTGGATCACCGGTTAAATTGAAATAGACATGATTTGTAGGATTGAATACTGTTTTGCGGTCACTGATCCCTTGGACCGTCACTCGCCATGTATCATCGTTCGTCAGCGTATACCGTACTTCTACATCTAAAGTTCCAGGAAATCCGTTTTCCATATCTGGGCTAGTCTGATAGAAAATGACCGATGCTTCGTTTTCACCATTGATGACTGTATAATGCCACTGCTTGGCTTCAAAGCTAGGTGCACCACCATGTAAACCAATGACCAGTGTCCGGGTCTGTTTTTACTTCGAACGTTTCATCATCTAATTTGAATGTGCCATTCGTAATCCGTCCAGCCATACGTCCGATTGAAGCACCGATATAAGGGTCTTTTTCTAGATATTCTTTTGCTTCATCAAAACCTAAGATCAACTCTCGTTTTTCATTATCGATTATTGTTTGAAAATGAACAACCCGTGCCCCAAGATCACTGACAGACAAAGATGTCCCATTTTGATTCGTGATCGTAATCAAGTGATAGTTTTCGCCAAAATTTTGTTCATTGATTTCCATGTTCCTTGCACCCTCTTTTCTTTCATTTGCACTGATTCCAGCATACATGGAAACCGTTTTCTTAACAGCTTATTCCGTGAGTAACGAGAAAAAATTTACTATATTCTAATAAAAGACCGTGAAAAAAAGGTTGTGACAAAAATATTGTCACAACCTCTTTTTCCGAACAAACGGTGTTCAAAAGCTTGCATCTGCGGTAATAAGCCCAACCAAACGAAAAATATGAGGAGCTATTTTTGCTTGGCTGTTCTTATTACTTGATGCAGGACAGCTTTTTCACAATCTCTTTTTCAATACGATTCCAGTATATAACCATGTCGTCAGTACATAGTAGATGAAATACAATACGAAGAATATCGTAAACGGAACCCAAATATCTTTGTATGGATTTTGCATGAATAGACCAAACATTTGTAATCCGAATAAGACATGGACTACACCTAAGATTCCTGGTGCTAAGAATAACACGCCTACTTCTCTACGGATCGATTGTTTAAGCAACCCGCGTCGTGTTCCTATCTTTTCAAGCATTTCATAACGAGCAATGTCACTCTTGCTTCCTGACAAGATCTTGAACATCAAACAGCTAGCAAGCATGGTCAAGAAAGCTAAACCTAGGAAGAATCCCATAAATTCAAAACCAGAGAATAGACCATTATACACTTCATACATTTCATATTTCTGGTTGCTGTACTCTACTTTTTGCAAAGATGGATTGTTCATTTTATTTTGAGCAACAAGTGTTTCGATTGGTTTCAGGTTTGCTTGGAAGTCTTTTACCTGAACTAGCTGTAAAGTGGATTGTGGCAAGTTCAGTTGATCAAATTCTGATTGACTGACTACCTTGATTTCTTTTTCTTGCTGTTCCGGCAATTCATAGCTTCGAAGTTCCTCTTGTACAGTCAGTTCATTCATTTTTTTAGCAGGAACTTTTTCTTTCGTGATCTTCGGCGGTGTTCCATCTTCATGTTTTATCATGATCAATGGTTGAGCCGCAAATTCACTTGCATTATAGTAAATCGTTCCCGCATCTTCTTTTTGAGTATAAGAAGCAGAAAGTGTTGGTGAAAGTTCTTTGATTTTTTGCTGATCTTCTGCCCGAGGATTATTCATCACTAGATCATATCCAGAATTGTTTTCTGTCAAGTCTGCAATTTCATTTTTAAAACCTAATCCTACCGTCAAAGCGCCCAGTGCCAAGGCAAACAGCATAGCGACCATTGAGAGCATTTGTGTATATTCACGAATACGAAAGTTTAACTGTGACAATGTGAAATTGTTCAATTTTTTCAATGAAATCTGTTCTGATTTCTTTAGTAATGATAAAAAGAAAATGATCACAGAATGGAAAATGAAATAAGTTCCTAATACGATCGTAACTAAGGCTACCCCTATACCAAAGACTTGATAGGTCCCCACGTGTTTCATCATATAGTAACCGCAGCCTAGAAAAGCAATTCCCAGTACTACTTCAAGGAAAAACAAGAATTTATGCTGCTTGATTCTTGTTGGTGTCTGATCCGCACGAATCAATGCTAAAATCGGTTTTTTGACAATCGAAAAAGCATTGACAACAGCAGCTAATAAAAACAAAACAGCAAAAAACAAAACAGTGATCAACAACCCGTGAATACTAAAAGGTGTAAAATGCGAAATATTGAGATCTAACTGATCCACTAATAATCGGTGGACGATACTTGTCAATCCTACACCGACAGCTGAACCCACTAAAGTAGCTGCGATCCCTACTAAGAATGTTTCAGAAAAAATCATCTGTGCGATTTTTCTGCCTTTTGCTCCCAGCATCATAAACATTGCATAGTCTTTTTGCCGCATCGTCATCAAAAAGGAATTTGCATATAAAATATAAACGAATGTGATGATCCCTAGTAAAACAGAACCGAATCGGAAAATGATAACTGTAGCCGCAACGATCGTATTACTTTTCAAAAAAGCTTCGTTGCTTGCCATTGATTCAAACATGTAAAAAATAGCAGATGCCATAACTAATCCTGAGAATAACACCAAGTAGTCTCTTAAACGGCTCTTGATCCCAGTAAGTGATAATTTCCAAAGCATAGTCAATCTCCCCCTACTGTTCCAAGTTTCCAAGAATAGATAGTATTTCTCGATAGAAGGAATCACGGCTTTGATCTCCACGTTTCACTTCTTGATGGATACCGCCATCCTTGATGAATAAAATACGTTGGCAATAACTTGCAGAAAACGGATCATGCGTCACAAGAAGAATCGATACATGATCTTTTGTATTCAATTCGTCCATCGTATCTAAAAGATCCCGGGCACTTTTGGAATCCAGCGCACCTGTAGGCTCATCCCCTAATAGAATCGTTGGTTGTGTGATCAATGCACGTGCGGCGGCGACCCGTTGTTTTTGTCCACCGGAAATCTCAGAAGGATAGCTTTCCAAAATATGAGAGATGGATAAACGTTCTGCAATTTTTTGGACACGTTGCTTGATTTCTTTTGGTCTGACGCCTTGTAAAGAAAGAGGAACAGCGATATTTTCTTGTGCTGTCAAGCTTTCTAATAAATTGAAATCTTGGAAAATAAAGCCAATCTCATTCGCACGAAAATCTGCTAGTTGATTTCCTTTTAATGTGGTCACATCTTTTTGATTGATTCGGATATGCCCATCTGTTGGTTTATCTAATGTGGATAAAATATTCAAAAGTGTCGACTTACCAGAACCAGAAGCGCCCATGATCCCAATAAATTCGCCTTTTTCTACATCGAAGCTGATGCCGCTTAATGCTTGCGTCTTTTTCTCATTGTTTTTTCCGTATACTTTTGTTACATTCTGTACTTCGACTATTTTGTTCATTTCTTTCCCTACCCTTTAATTAGTTTTTCCAGTGCTGTTTTCGGCACGTCTTTTTTTTCGACTTCTTCATACGAAGTGACACCTTTATTTTTGTTCCAGGTGATTTTTAAATATGCTCCTTTACGAAGCGGTCGAGTCAATTGTCCCTTGAAGTCCAGTTCTTTTTCCTTACCCTCTTTCGTATAGCCAGGCAGGATATATCTATAGTTGACTGTTTCTTGTCCAGAGTCTGATTTTGAAACTGTTTTTGTACCATCTGTCGTAATTTGTACATAGTATTCTTCTCCACCCATAACTACGTAATCTGCGATTTTCACCCCTGCAAGTACCACAACGATGAAAACAAGTAGACCGATCAGAAGTTTTTTCACTTTTTCCCCTTCTCTCTTACTTTATATACTGATTATAGAAAAAAGCGAACAATTCTGCCTTCGAATCAACTATCATTCTTCTTTCAATTTTGTCATTTTCTTTAAAACAACTAAAAAAAGAGTTCAAGACAATAATCCGTCCTAAACTCCTTCTTCCTATCTTACAAAAAGTATGTCACTTACGGTCTTTCATGTCGCCTGTATTGATAACAGGTTGCGTTCCTTTGTCTGTAATGATTGAGACAAGTAAATTATTGATCAATTGGACTTTCCGATCATCGGTGAAATTGATTTCTTGTCCATCTTCGATTTGCTCTAAGGCCATTTGAGTGATTGTGACAGCTCCTTCAACAATGGTTTGTCGAGCAGACAAAATGGCTTTTGCTTGTTGACGTTGGAGCATGGCACTAGCGATTTCTGTTGCATAGGCTAAATGGTTCAAGCGTGTTTCGATTACTTCGACACCTGCTACTGCTAAACGCTCTTGCAGCTCTTTTTGCAACTCGTCAGACACTGCCGTCGTGTTTCCTCGAAGCGTCAAATCATTCTCATTGAATGTATCATACGGGTATTGGCTAGCGATATGCCGAATGGCTGTCTCACTTTGGATTTCTACAAAATCTTGATAATACGCTACATCGAATAATGCCTTTGCTGTATCAACGACTTTAAAGACTACTACTGCTGAGATTTCGATGGGGTTTCCATCCAAATCATTGACTTTTAAAACAGAACTATTGAAATTCCGAACTTTCAACGAAACAGTCATTTTTTGTGCCAAAGGTATCGTAAGGAAAAAGCCATTTTCTCGAATCGTACCTAAATATTGTCCAAAAAACAAAATTACTTTTGCTTGATTAGGACTGACTACAGTTGCCGAACTTAACAACAATAACGTGATCAACCAAAGAAAAATACTTAAAAAAAGTGCCCAAACTTTCGCTTGCCACATACCTAAATAGAAGAAAAACAATCCAACTAAAGCTAATACGACCAATCCGACAATCCCTGCATAACCATTGATATAAAATGCTCTTTTTTCTCTCATGCTACTTCCTGCGCTCCTTTATCCTTCAATAAATATCTAATGTTACTTTTTTAATTTTTTTTTCGAATACGCGCCATTACACCTTCTAGTTCTAACTCTTTGTCTTCAGTGATGTACCAACCGCTTGCCTGTGTCCCTCCGGCTGCCTGCGGTAAATAATCCAATTTTGTTCGAACCCAGTGCTTTTCTTCTGTAAAATAGTCTTCTACCAAGACCTCTAGATCCATCCCTGCTGAAAGAGGCAAATCTTCCCGAACAGATTTAAAGATAAATCGTTCCTTCTTCCCATCATACTTCAATATTCCTGTATCGATAATCGGTAAAGAATAATAATCCAGCTCTTTCTTCACCGTCAATAAATGTTTGAAAACTTCATGGTACACTTGCTCTAATTGGCGACCTTCTGAATTGTTCGGGTAATTAACCATCACTTTTTCTTTGTCTGGATCATAGAAGGTTTGGCTTAGTTGAGTGATATAAGTATGTAATCTTTCCATTTCTGTTTTTAACTTTTCTCTTTGACCTTCTTCTACCTTCATATACTCTTTCACCCTGTTTTCTTTTTAGATATTTTCTTTCTTATTTTACTATAGTTATGTGCGTTAAGCGATGAAAAACAGCAAAGATTGGAAGGATCTTTGCTGTTTTTTCTTAAAATATCCAGTTGAGTACAGGATCAATCTGTTTCATTGTCCTCTTGATCCGTCGTAATATTGATCGATGTGTCTTTAGCAGTGATCTTTAGCTTTTTCTGTCCTTGTTCTAACAAAGTATTTGTTATTGGCTGGTAGTCTTTTTCAATATAAGATTTACCAGACGTTTGGATAGTATAGCCACTGTTTTCCATCTCATGCAAAGATAAATTGCCACCGTTTAGGATGACTTTTCCTTCTTTGCTGATCAAACTGTCTTCTAGATGGAAGTTGCTGTTTTCACCTGTGACGATCAAGTTATCCACATTGGCCTCATCTAATCGAAGTGAGCCTAATTCATCTTTCGCAGTTATTGTTCCTCCTGTAAATTCATTGAACGATACCCAGCCATCATGTGTCTTAGTATTCACTTTTTTGATTGATACTTCGTTGATATCAATTGCACTATTATTCCCTTCGATTGTCAATTCAGATAATTCATGATCTGCAGGGACAACAATAGTGATTTGTGCACTTGTGTCTTCTAAACTAATGATTGCACCTGTTGATTTTTTGACTGCATTCACAGTCAACACGCCATTTTTCTCCTTTATTTCTGGCTTTTCTGTCTTATCATAAGTCGTTTTTATCTCAAAATCCAATCCGCGTATGACCGAAACTGTTTGATTTTCTGCATGGATGACGATTTTGTTTGCATCCTTGATTTTTTTTGTCTCAGTAACCATATCGATCAACCGAGGACCATTATCCCAAGTCAGACTCTTTTGAGCGCCTAATGTATAAGTTGCACCTGCTAGGAGGCCACCAGTAAGCATCAGACCAATACCGGTAATCAAAAAATGTTTCAATCTCAATTTATGTGTCCTCCTTCAAACGCCCGCTGAATGCAGATCTCTTTTTGTAATAAAACGTCGTCCCATCCATTTAACAAAGTTCATCATGACATAAAAAAGCCCTTTTGTTCCTTTCAGCAACAGTGGCGAAATAAATACTGCGCTTCCTGTGGCGAACAGACCGACACCGATAAAGAATAATCCACTCAGAATCGATTGTCCAAACACACTGATTCCTGAGATGATCATGAATAGGCCAACACCTAAGATACTGATACATAAAACATAGATACTAAAAATGAGCGCTAGTAAAGCAACCAATAGTCCCCCAATAACCAATATAAACCCCAGTGCTAGTGGAATGAGGACAGGAGAAGCAAATAAACCGATAATGATTAACCAAATCAGGCGAATTTGTCTTTTTGGATTTTTCACTAACTCGTTTTCTGCTTGTTCTTCTTCTGAAAAGTAACTGATTTTTAATTTTAAGGCAAACTGCTTTGGTGTACCATATTCATCAATGATCTGATCTAATGTTTTTCCAGAATCTAAAAAATATTCCTCATAATACTGGATCAAATCAAAACGATCGTCTTCAGGAATTTCTTGAAGATGATCCACAACTTCATTCAAATATTCATTCATTTGTGCTCTCCTCCAATAACCGGTCTAAAGAATCTCGAAAAACAATCCATTCATCAATAATTTCTTCTAAATGACGACTTCCCATTGGTGTCAACGAGTAATATCGACGGTTTCTGCCTTCAAAAGGTTCATCATAGGTCTCAAGATATCCTTCTTTTTTCAATCTTCTCAAAACCGGATATAGTGTAGATTCACTGACAGAGAGACTTTCTTGTACGATTTTTGTTAAGGCATACCCATACATATCTTCCTTGCTTAATGCTGCTAGCACAGTACCATCAAGAAGAACAGTTGGAATCTGGATGTGCATTACGTCACCTTCTATTCTCAAGTGTAATATTTTATTTCAATCTATATTATACAACATATAATATAGTTTCAAAATCAGTTTGTCAAATACAAAAAAACTGACTAAAAGATTTGATCCTTTTTAGTCAGCAAAAAATGGCTTCTCTTTGATTTTTATTATAACAGTGGCATAATCCAATTTGTCCACATCCAGCTCAGTGGCATGATAACGATCATTGCAGGTATCATGTCAGCTACTGGGAACATTTTCACGTTGATCATTCTAAAACCGGTAGCGACCATCAAGAATCCGCCGCAAGCTTTAAAATCTAAGATCATGTCTGGTGTAGTCAATGGATAAATAAATTTTGCCAATAAGAACAAAATATAAAAAATAATGAATTGGGGAATTGCTATCACAGAAACGACATACCCTAAATTACACGCAAAAATAGCTGCTGTGAAAAAATCAAGGACAGATTTAGAAATCAAAATCGTACTGTCTCCTGTCATCCCAGAATCTAAACTTCCATAGATCCCCGTACCACTTGCACAAAATAGAACAATGACCGTCACTAATGTGCTGATAAATTCATCGTGGGTCATACCAAGCTTTTCACTAGGGAAGATTTTAGAAATAGGTACTTGCATCAGCGCAGCCCCCTTATTTATCCCATTACCTAAATGAACAATCAAACCAATCGCTGTTCCTATCACTAAAGCAAAAATAACAGCCGGCATATTTTTCATCGGCGCAATGGAATAGATTCCCATCCCCATCGAACACACACCAAAAACCATCGTCAGCTGTGCTTTAAAATGTTCACTTAATTTATTTCCTACTAATCCGCCAATTAGTCCGCCAAACAAAACGGAACCTACATTGATCAAAACTCCAGTTGGCATCAAAAAACTCCTCTCTTTTTCTACGAAGCGAAAAAAATCAGAAAAATTTCTGTAATTATTGCTTTCGCTGCAAGAAAGATTGTAACAGACAGAGAAGATTACACCAATTCATTTTTTGTGTTAAAGTATTCTTTATTGGAATAAGTAGGAGGAATATGATGGATATCCATAAATTCGAAGTTTTTCTTGATTTAGCCGAAACAATGAATTTCACCAAAACTGCTGATCGACAATTCACCACCCAAGGAAATATTTCTAAACAGATTCTTTCGTTAGAAACAGAATTAGACGTCAAATTATTCGAACGCGCCAATAGAAAAATCGAATTGACCGAAGCTGGAAGCTTATTGCTCCCATATGTAAAAAATGTCGTAGAACAATACCATGCTATGCAAGAAGTGCTTGAAACCTATACGAAAGACAACAATCTTTCATTAAATATCTTAACGATACCGACAATGATCAATTATAAAGGTTTTTCCAAAATCACCGAGTTTTTGAAACGCCATCCTGAATTTACAGTCCAGTTGAAAGAAGTGGAAAGTGTCGAATTAACTTACAATGACGCCAATGAACATAGTGACACGATCCACTTTGCTAGAAGTTTCCAGGCCCCACCAAGTTCGATTGAGTGGTTGCCTACTGAAACAGACGATTTTGTAGCAGTTCTACCTAAAAATCATCCTTTAGCTAGTAAAAAGAAATTGGATCTAAGCGAACTGAAAAAGGAGAACTTTTTGCTCCTTGGCCCCACTACGAACTTGTATCAACCTGTACTAGATCTGTGTCGCGAAGCTGGATTTGAACCAAAAATCTCTTATAAAGGAGCAAGAATCGACTTGATCATCAATATGATTGCAAATGACATGGGGATTGCTATTGTTATGGAAAAAACAGTCAAGAATCTATTAAAAGAAAATACTGTGATTCTCCCTATTTCTCCAACAACAGAGAGTTATCTTGCATTTACTCGTAAAGTCGGTGAGCATTCTTTGGCTTCAGATACATTTTGGGAGTATTTAAATCAAGAAGAAAACTAAGCCCTACATTTTCTGTCCATCTATCCACCCAAAAAAAGAGAGCGACGCATGACTTTCGCTCTCTTTCTTGCATCATGTCCTTGTTTCAATGACACCTCTAACATTTCTCGTAGTTCAATAAGAAAGCAGCGATTTTTATGCCAAAAGAACCGTAAGAACATTTCCCTAATCACAAAAAAACGACTAAAAACCCCTAAAAACCTTCAATAGAATTTTTAGGGGTTTTATTCTTTTTCCTATTGTTTACTTAACCGTATCATTGCTGTCGTTCCTACTCCTTCGATACTGCTATAATCAATACGTCCATCATGCAGTTCTAGAATTTTTTTAACCAGTGAAAGTCCTAGCCCATTCCCAGAAATTTGACGACTTGTATCTCCTTGATAAAATTTTTCAAACATTCGATCTCTGGTCTCTTCATTCATTCCTACACCTGAATCGGTCACTTCCAGTACAATCTCTGTGGCTGTCTCAAATAGTTTGATATGAATCTGTCCATTGATTTGATTGTACTTTATGGCGTTATCCATGATATTCAGCCACACTTGGTACAAAAACTCTTCATTGCCTGTGTAATTTACTGCAGCAAGTTCGATATCCAATTCTAGCTGTTCTTTCTCCCATTTAGGCTGAAAAAAAACGATTACTTCTCTGATTTGTTCATCTAATCGATACTCTTTCTTTTCCAGTTGGATACGCTGGTTTTCCAGTTTGTTCAATTTTAAGATGTTCTCTGTTAATTGTGAAAGCTGCGTGATACTTTCGATAATCCGATATAAAAATATTTGGCGTTCTTCGTCAGAGAGATTTGGGGCTTGTAACAATTGAACATATCCTTGGATTGTTGCTAGTGGTGTTTTGAATTCATGGGATACACTGGACACAAAGTCATTCCTCAGTGTCTCGATACTATTGAGTTCTTGGACCATAACGTTGAAATCTTTATACAGTTGCTGTACTTCTGCTACTTTCTGCTGTTCATCCATTCGAATCGAAAAATCTCCCGTTGCTACCAGACTCATATTTGTCCCTAGCGCACTGATTGGATGCAGGATACGCCGCCCAACAAAAATCGATATTCCTGTACCCACGACCATACTGAACCCCGCAAAGACGAATAACGGGTATAACGTTGGTTTTCCAGCCGATTCAGCAGGCGAGATAGAATGTCGAGACAATAAGAAAATAAAACCGAGAAAACACAGCAGTGTCACTAAGATCGAAATGAAGACAATACTAGCAAAATAGATCCATAATTGTGAAAATAGCTTTTTTTTCATCTTTAAATAACCGCCTTATAGCCTAGTCCCCGTACTGTGATGATTTGAAAATCTTCCGTCTTTTCAAAACGGGTCCTTAAACGTTTGATATGTACATCGATCGTTCGTTCTTCTGTATTCGTATCTAATCCCCAAATATCATCCATCAACTGTTGGCGAGTGAAGATCTTGTTGGGATAAGACAGTAATTTATACAGAAGCAGAAATTCTTTTTGAGGCAGAATCAACGAATGCTGATCTTGTAACACTGTATAAGCATCTAGCTCTAATTTTGTTTGTCCGATTATCAAGCTACTGCTGTAATTGATCTTTGAACGTCGAAGCAATGCTTCCACACGTAGGATCATCTCATTGACATCGATGGGTTTTGTCATATAATCATCTGCTCCTAATTTGAACCCGCGTTTCTTATCCTCAAAATCGGCCTTTGCCGTAATCATTAGAACAGGTGTGTCAAATCTGGTGCTACGTAATGAGTCTAGCAAGTCATAGCCATCCATTTTCGGCATCATGATATCTGTAATGATTAATTCTATACGTGTCGCTTCTAGTTTTTTCAGCGCATCCTCTCCATTCAATGCGGTGATGACTGAAAAGCCCGCTCGTTCCAACACAGAACGGTAAAGCAACTGTAATTGCGGATCATCTTCTACTACTAAAATACGATTCATTGATCTCCCTCTGTTTTTTGAAAAATTTCTAGATTTTTTCTTGTAGTTCATCTTCAGTTAACATTTATTTCGTATACTACGATCATTGTTCTGATATACTTATTAGTATACCGAATATTTCAATACGGGAGAAGGGTGATTATGCTTCAATTAAAAGATATAAAAAAATATTATAAAGTCGGCGAAACCACCACCAAAGCATTGGATGGTGTGTCTGTCGCTTTCAGACAAAAAGAATTCGTAGCGATTTTAGGTCCTAGTGGTTCTGGTAAAACGACTATGCTGAATGTGATTGGTGGACTAGATAATTATGATTCCGGTGATATGGTAATCAACGGAAAGTCTACTAAAGACTTTAAGGACAGTGACTGGGATGCCTACCGAAACAACTCTATCGGTTTCATTTTTCAAAGTTACAACTTGATTGGTCATCTAGGCATTATTGAAAACGTTGAACTTGGGATGACATTAAGTGGTGTTTCTAAAGACGAAAAACGAAAACGGGCAGAAGATGCATTGCACCGAGTCGGCTTGACAAATCATATGCATAAAAAGCCAAATCAGTTATCTGGTGGACAAATGCAGCGAGTGGCCATCGCTCGAGCACTAGCCAATGACCCAGATATCCTTTTGTGCGATGAACCAACCGGAGCGTTAGATACAGAAACAAGTATCCAGATCATGGAATTGATCCAAGAGTTATCGAAAGAAAAATTAGTGATCATGGTCACACATAATCCTGAACTGGCCCATCAATACGCAGATCGAATCATTGAATTTTCTGATGGTAAGATCTTAACAGATTCCCATCCTCACATCGAACGACCAAAAGATGATCAATTTAACTTACGCAGAACAAAGATGAGTTTTTGGACAGCGTTAAAGCTTTCCTTCAACAATATCCGAACAAAAAAAGGACGTACTTTCTTGACCTCCTTTGCTTCCAGTATTGGGATCATCGGAATCGCGATCGTTCTGTCCCTTTCTTCTGGATTCCAAAAACAAATCGATAACACGCAAGCTGAAACGATGGCGAAATTTCCGATTACTATTTCTAAGGTAACGACTAACCAGACTCGTGACGATGCCGGATTGGGTGCAAGCAAAGCGGATTATCCAGACAGCAAAACGATTACTGCAAAAGTCAGCGAAGAAGATAAAGCACAGCACACGAATAAGATTGATCAAACATACGTCGATTACGTAACAGACATCGATCCTAACTTAAGTAATAATATCGGATTTACCCGTACTACAGGAATCAATCTTTTACGTGATGTAAATGGCAAAGTACAGCCTGTCAGCTTCTCGAATCAAAATCCTGATACGGAATCTCTTTCTTTATCTAGTACGATGTCAGCAATGACAGGTGTGGGAGTGTCAAGTTTCCCTACACAGCTTGACACTAGCAAAGAAAACTTTTTAAAAGACAATTATTCTTTACTTGCCGGAAGTTATCCAGCCTCAGCAACAGATGTCGTGCTGATCGTAGACGGCAATAATAATACTAATATCAACGCATTGAAGAATCTTGGATTTGATGTGAAAGAAGACGAAAAACTTGATTTTGATGATATCGTTGGTACAACATTCAAATTAGTAAACAACAATACTTACTATACAAAACTTCCAACTGGGAATTTTATCCCTAATACAGATTATGATGCGATGTATCAGAATGCTTCTGATGAATTGAAGATCTCGGGGATCCTACGCGTGAAATCTTCTTCTACAATGAATCTCTTATCTCCAGGAATCGCTTATAGCGATCAATTAACGACTCAAATCGTCAACGAAAACAAAGAATCAGAAATCGTCAAAGCTCAAAGAGACAGTGGTGTAAATGTCTTAACTACTGAAAAAGTTGACGAAAATGCCAAACAAACATTGCTTAGTTATTTAGGTGGAGACAGCTTGCCTTCAAGTATCATGATTTATCCGAACAATTTTGAAGACAAAGAAAAGATCTTGGATTATCTAGATGATTACAATAAAGGCAAATCAGATGAAGATAAAATCATTTATACTGATTTAGCTGGAACGATGACTGAACTGACTGGCGGATTGATGGATGCTATCACTTATGTCCTTATTGCTTTTGCAGGGATCTCTTTAGTAACAAGTATGATCATGATCAGTATCATTACTTATACATCTGTGATTGAACGGACAAAAGAAATCGGTGTACTAAAAGCTTTAGGTGCACGTAAAAAAGACATCACTCGCGTATTTGACGCAGAAACGTGTATTTTAGGTATTTCTTCTGGGATATTAGGTGTGTTTATTGCATGGCTAGCTACGTTCCCTATCAATAGCATCTTATACAACATGACGGATCTAAAAAATGTTGCTCAACTAAATCCTGTCCATGCGATTATTCTAGTGATCGTCTCTACTATATTGACGATGCTTGGCGGTCATCTTCCTGCACGAATGGCAGCGAAAAAAGACGCCGCTATCGCTTTGCGTGCAGAATAAGGTTGTGACAACCACATTTAGATTTGAGTCATAAGAGCGCTGAAATAGTAGAAAACAGCAAGAAACGAGGAAGTAATATGTTCCTTGTTTCGCGCTGTTTTTTTTAATTATTTTTTATAATTCTGGTATACTTTTCTTTCCTTTGTACCACAACTCTTCTGGCGTATACCTGTCTTTTCCATTTATGAATACTGTTCCATCTGCTTCAATCGTTACTTCAGTCCCAATCCACATATTACGAGAAAGTGCGAGAAGATTTTTTCTTTTTCCTCTTCCTTTTTTTCCAAATTGCAAGGCATCGGTTATCTCTTCTGTCCAATGAGATTTCACGTATTTTACTTCTCCGTTTTCAAATGTAACTTTCAAAATATTCGCTATATTTTCCACTTTTACTGCTTTAGGAAATGACTCCTCCATTTTTTTCACTTTCCTTCCTCCAACACTAAGTATGCGCTTTCTTTTAGTGATAAGTATATCATAGTTTATTCTATTATCAAAAAAACGCATCCATTCCATTGTAGAATACTTTACCGAACAAGTTGAATTGTTTTCCTCTTTTTCACCTTTTACTATAGATAGGTAAAGACAACTAAGGAGGAATCTCTCATGACAGATCAACCGTATGATTTAAGAAAAGTCATCGAAGAACTAAAAACACTTCCAGGTCAATATCACGAAACAGATATTGAAATCGATCCTGAAGCAGAATTATCTGGTGTTTACCGTTATATCGGTGCTGGCGGTACAGTAAAACGTCCGACTCAAGAAGGACCAACTATGACTTTCAACAATATCAAAGGTTTCCCCGGCACACGTGTGAACATCGGAACAATGGCTAGTCGTAAACGTGTAGGTGAAATTTTGCACCATGATTATCGAACACTTGGTCGTTTCTTGAAAGACGCTGTAGAAAATCCAATCAAACCTGTGAAAGTAGACAAAGCAGACGCTCCAGCACAAGAAGTCGTTCATCTAGCTACCGATGCAGACTTCGATATTCGCAACATTTTGCCTGCACCTACAAATACTCCTGAAGATGCTGGTCCATACATCACAATGGGTGTAGTCTTAGGATCAGATCCAGAAAAAACAATGAGCGATGTAACGATCCATCGTATGGTTCTAGAAGATAAAGATACGATCGGTATGTACATCATGCCTGGCGGACGCCACATTGGTCACTTCCAAAAACAATTCGAAGCCTTGAATAAACCAATGCCTATCACTATCAATATTGGTTTAGATCCAGCAATTGCCATTGGCACGACTTTCGAACCACCTACCACTCCACTTGGCTACAATGAACTATGGTGTGCAGGAGCTTTGCGTAACGAACCTATTCAAATCGTTGATGGTATAGCAGTCGATGAAGTGGGTATTGCTCGTGCTGAATTCATCATTGAAGCAGAAATCATGCCAAATGAAACAATGCAAGAAGATATCAACACGAACTCAGGAAAAGCAATGCCAGAATTTCCTGGCTATACTGGGGATGCTAATCCAGCTGTACAAGTAGTGAAAGTCAAAGCAGTTACTCACCGAAAAGACAATCCAATCATGCAAACAACGATTGGTCCCAGTGAAGAACACGTATCTATGGCCGGTATTCCTACAGAAGCAAGTATTCTTGCCTTGGTCGATAAAGCTATTCCAGGAAAAGTAGTAAATGTCTACAATCCTCCTGCAGGTGGTGGTAAATTGATGACCATCATGCAAATCCGTAAAGAAAACGAAGCGGATGAAGGTATTCAGCGTCAAGCAGCTATTCTTGCTTTATCAGCCTTCAAAGAATTGAAGACAGTCATTTTAGTCGATGAAGATGTTGATATTTTCGACATGAACGATGTAGTTTGGACTTTCAACACTCGTTTCCAAGGAGATAAAGATATCATCGTGATCCCAGGAATGAGGAACCATCCATTGGACCCATCAGAATTACCAGAATATAATCCTGGCTCTATTCGTTTCCGTGGGATAAGTGCAAAAACTATCTTTGACGGTACAGTTCCTTTCGATATGAAAGAACATTTTGTACGTGCAAAATTCCAAGAAGTAGAAGATTGGGAAAAATATTTGAAATAATGAATGATCTGCAACTGTTTTGACATCATAAAAAGGAGTGCGGAAAATGGAACAATTGGCACAACGGAAGAAAAAAATCGTGATTGGTGTAAGTGGCGCTTCAGGCACCATTTATGCCATCAACCTAGTGAAGAAACTAAAAGAATATCCGATGATAGAAACACACGGAATCATCAGTCCATGGGCAAAACAGAACTTAAAGCTGGAATCCGACTTATCACTAACTGAATTCGAAAGCCTGTTTGATTACCATTATTCAAACAAAGATTTAGGTGCTGCTGTCGCCAGCGGATCATTTTTGACCGATGGAATGATCATCGTACCGGCAAGTATGAAAACAGTCGCAGGTATCTCTGTTGGTTTAGGCGACAACCTGATTGCACGTGCTGCTGATGTAACAATGAAGGAGCAACGAAAGTTAGTCATTGTTCCTCGTGAAACGCCATTAAATGCCATTCACTTGGAAAACTTGACTAAATTAGCACGACTAGGTGTGCAAATCATACCACCAATTCCTGCTTTTTATAATCAGCCTCAAACGATCCAAGATCTTGTTAATCACCATACAATGAAACTTTTGGATCAATTTGAAATTGTAAATGAGCATTCAAAACGTTGGCAGGGTGATTAATATGGAAAAAGAAACGATAGTTGAAGTAACCAAACTAGGTTTCACGATCCAAGCTGCTGTTAAAGTAATCGGTAAAGACTTATTGATCACTTTAACAGGCGGAGATACACCACATATCGGAACAGTCACTACATTTTCTCGTGATACAGAGATGCAAACTGTACGTTTCCCTAGCCACGATGGTCGGTTCCATAAAGACGATGTCTTAGCCGAAAAAATAGCTGTGATCATCAAAACTGCCGTTCCGGGAAGTTGTACGATCACTTCCGGTATCCATGTTGACCATATCTCCAATGCACAAATCAACGCCTCTTTTCCGATGTCAGAAGAGTTAGGTTACAAGATTTTAGATTGGTTGGAAAAAATAGATTTCCATATCAAAGAACCAGTTTATTATAAAGATGGTGAAAAACCATTATGAAAGAAGAGGTTGTGAAATCAGCGTTATGACCTGAGTATGAGAGAAAAAAATGGAAAAATAGCTTCTCATATTTTGCCGTTTTTGAGCTAATACCGAGGGACAGCTGATTGAACGCCGTTTATCAAGAGGTTGTGATAAAGCCGCTTCGTTTCGAGTAGTAAGAAAAATTTTGTAAACATGGGTTTCCACATTTTTGCATAAATTTGACTTACTACCGAGAAACTGGCTTTTGAACACCGTTTATCAAGAGGTTGTGACACGTCTTTTGTCACAACCTCTTTTATTTTTGCTTCACTGTAACTGCTACAATATCACCGATTTCTTTTCCGATGTTTTTACGAATATCTTTTCGTAGTCCAAGGATGTAGCAGACTGAACCATCTGGATTTTTCACGCCCATATTCACGATACTGCCTTCATATGGCACATTGTCAAAAGTTGCTTGGACTTTAACTCTTCCAGCACCGAATTCTTTTCTTATATCATACGGAAAAATAATATATGCCCCGCCCTTGCCGACTTCGGAAGCATAGATTTTTGATTCAAAAGAATAAATTTCCCTCATTTTATTTCTCCTATTTTTTACATCTAGTATAGCATAGCAAAAAAAAGAAGGAACTGTGACAAAAGTCTTGTCGCAGTTCCTTTTTTCGAATAAACGGTGTTCTCCTGCCAACTCCTCGGTCACAAGTCACAATAGTCAACAAACATGAGAAGCTGTTTTTTGAAATTGCTCCTTGTGACTCAGAGTTAAACGGCAGGCTCACAACCTCTTCCTTAAACGGTGTTCAAAA
>ERZ506636.71-NODE-71-length-36831-cov-18.9657_pt1 | contig 36831 bp, 37 predicted proteins | sample MGYA00513984_ERZ506636 | MGnify/ENA metagenome assembly ERZ506636
ATAAAGCCGAGGAACTTGAGAAGACGGTAGTTGTGTATGAAGAACTTGAATCTTACGGAATTGATGCGGATAAAGGATTATATATGACGTTGCTGAAAGCTTATCAAAAACAAAAGACTGAGAAAGTAAATAATTTGCAGAATTTGATTTTTGTGTATGTAAAAAACTGGTTTATTGAAAAAGCTATTGCGGCAAAGCTTGCAAACGAACAAAGAGAAACATTTAACGAATTACCAACAGTTAGTACGGAAAATTGGCTAGAGTAGTTGATAAAAAGCGATCACTATAAAAATGATCAATTTTAAATTAGAACTTTTTTATGATTTTAATTTTATTACAAATGTTACAAATAAATAGCTATTATTCCGGAGTTTTTAGATTAAAAGTTTATGAAAACAATCACAAACGTAGGTTTTAAAGTCATAATTGTTAGATATTTTAGTTATTTTTCATTCAAAAAAATAGGGAACTAGTGTTTGCATATGTGCTTTTTTGAGTTATAATAATTCATGAAGAGAGGTAATTCACTTATTTCCCCAAGCTGAAAAGCCTGATATTACTTCTTTTCAGGCAGTGCTGCTAATATTCAATTACACTTTTTTGTATAAATTTAGTTGTTTTAAATTTAATTGTCTGCTATGCTTGTGATGAATTGATTTTCGTTCTGCACTTTTGGACGATAAATTTGGACAATTGAAAATACAAAAAAAAGAAAGGCCCTGTGAGACTCGGAAGGCTACCAACCTTCGTCGACGTCCACAGGTGGCATTAAGTCTATACCCCTTAATGCGTTTACCTTTCAGTGTTACGGTATTACCCGTAACGGATTTAGTATAACAGATATTCAAAAGTGATACCACTTTTTTTGGCTGTGTTAAGGTTAAAAATACGTGATATTACGATGAATCTATGCCTAAGCACAATGTTATAAAAATGTCCGTGTGGCTCTTTGCCGTATGACGAACGCTGAAATTAGAGGGAACGCATGTTTGGATGCGTTCCCTCTTTTTTGTTTGTCATGAACGAAAATCAATTCTCTATTTTTGAAAAATAACAAGAAAAACTTGTTAAAAATATTTAAAGTAAGTGGGTGGATTATTTTATGTCATATACAGGAATTTTGAGTCTCGAAGATATTTGTCACTACGGTAAACGGTGTACCGCTACAGAAAAGATCACGAAGAAACTATCAACTGGTCAAAGTAAAACCGTTGTGCAGTGTAAGAAATATATAATCCAGAAAGACAAAGTCTCAGAAGAAATGATTTATTACATTGGGAAACAAAAACAAATAATTTTAAAAGATCCTATCCCTTTAAAAGAGCTATATCCAACAATCAAACATGTTTATGACCAAAACGGTGTACTGATTGGTCGAAGAAAAAATGGAGTCTTGCGTTGTACCGCAAAAGGGATGGGGCGTTTAATCAGCTGAATTGATCATTCTCATAACTTGTATTTTATCGTTTTTCGCTTGCTTGAAAATATTGTCGAGACTTCTAAAGGAACTTAGAATCACTAGAAAAATAAGGAGTAGACTTGATCTATCAACAATTCCCTTCGGGGAGTGACGGGGTAGGTTTTTACGATTGGTAACGTAAAAAATTGGTCAATCGAGTAAATGCCCTTGTTTGGATAGTGGTGAAATGAATTTGTGTAAATAATATGCACAGAGTAAACAAGAGGGAATTTAGAAGTTAGACAAGTTAGAATAGCGCCTAGATTAATCATGAGCAGCTACTAAGGGATCTAGGCTTTGACGCAAACTCATGGAATAAGGAGTAGGTCTTCTCGTAATGGGGAGGACGCACAAGAAATTGTGTCGTGTGCTGCAGTACATGTAGATACTTGCGAGGACGTTGATTATTGGATCAATCGAGCATTTACCGCTGTCTACTAGGGTTTCTCGTTTCGGACGCCATAAACGAGTCGATTTATTTTATATATTTTTGAGTGAACGAAAAACGATAAAGATATTCGTTATGAAGTAAAACTAATTTAGTAGATAGCAAAGGTGGTAGAGGAATGATTCAAAAATTTGCGAAAATGAGTAAAACTGCATGGATTGAAAAGCTTGAAAATGACTTGAGTGTCATGCGATTAGCTCCAAAGAAATTCAAACGAGAGATTGCAGAAAAAGAAGCAATTTTGTCGGTATTGAATGCGGTAGACGATAAATGTCCAGTAAAAATTAGTTTTTCAGATATAGCAACAATTATCGAAGGTATTTATTATGGTGAAGTTGATGAAGAGATATCTTCTACAAAAGATTTATTAGATTTTTTGGATAAAAACAAAGATACCTTTATAGTACTAACTGATTATGAGGAGGTTACAACAAATGAAAAATTATGATCCGAATATACGATTGGGCACACATACTATTAAGGTTTCTTTCCAACGTTGGGATTACAAAGGATTTGTGACGTTTAGAAGAGGCGGAAATTGTAAAGGATTAGATGTTTTAGCATTAGACGAGGATGATTTATACGATCAAACATTGACTGATAATCCAATTGGATTCGGCTTGCTACCTGAAGATGATGAAGGTAATGAATGGTTTAAAATGACGCTTATGAATGATAATGGAGACGAATTATCTGTTGAAGATACTTGGTCATATTTGAGTGATTATATTGTCAGCGTTGAAATCATTGAATTTGTAGCGGATAAAGAAGAATAAAAACTGGAGGAATAAATTTTACAGATAAAGGCTTAGAAGGAGTCACGACGAATAATAAAAAGGTAGTATTACCTTAGGCATTGAGTAAGGAATTTATTTAGGAGGAAAATTAGATGGCGCGACCAGTTTTAGAGGCGATGGATATGGATACTTTGACAAAAGGAAGGTATGTACAGCTGTTAGCTCGTGGTTATTCACCTAAAGATGTATTCAAATCCCTGTCTAAAGGAACAGATATGGAAAAAGAAAGATTACGAAAAGAATTCGATTATTGGAGAACCCATAATGGAATCAAGGATTTGAAACCAGCACGGCCAGTAATTAAACGAAAGAAAAAGATAACCCAAGACTGAAGTGTAGAGCGTATGTGATCATAGGCTTTTTTATTTTTGCAAAAAACAAGAAAGGTAGGAAAACTCATGAATTATGAAGAAATCGAAAACAGAAAAAAAGTGTCGAAAGAAATGGAAGAAAAGTTGCTAAAAATGATGAAACAAAAACACCTTAAAAGATTATCTGTCATGCAATATATCAATGATATGAAGATAACAGGAAAAGAGAAAGCTTGTTTGTTAGGTTCAATGAAAAACTTTGAACAGTTGAGGCGAACTTATGTAAAAACAGGTTCCAATTGCCAACTATTATTAGAAGTTTCTTGACGATTATGATATGAAAATGATCAATTATGATGTGGCATTGTTATTGAATAAAAAGAATAGTAAAATTTAACATGGTTTATCTTGGTTAGATGTAGGTAAATTAATTCATATATAGAAGGTAGATAGATGAATAAAAACAATAAAACTTTATTTAATCCTTACGTGGGCGTAATCATTGTTTTTCTTCTTTTTAGTTATTTTGCTTATCAAGGTTATCAAAAGGACAAAATCGCTGAAAAAGTAGATGGTGTAACAAAAACAATCCATATTCAGGAACAGGCTAAAACCTATCAAGATAATTTAACCAGTTTAACGGATATTTCTAAGAGACAACTGATTACTAATCAAAAACAGGCATTAGAAAAGGATCTCAAAGGTGAAATTGCTGGAAAACTTGTTTTTTCTTCTACAGGATTTATTCTCCCTGTTTTTCAAGGAGCGAATAGCGACACGCTTAGTTTAGGAGTAGCTTCTACTTATTATCTAGATACTGAAATGGGAAATGGAAATTATATTCTTGCTGGTTATAACGTAGATACACCAAGCGTTTTATTATCCGATATGACTGATTTATCTGAAGGAGAAGAAATTGATCTAATCGATGCTCATTACAAGTATCAGTATGAAGTCTCCAAAAGAGGAAAAATTTCTGATTACAGCCAGGTAGTTCAATCTAAGGAAAACAATTCCTTTTTATCCTTGCCAAAAGCAGGTAAAAAACCACTACTCACACTGTTAGCCTTTCAAGCAAATAATATGAAAAAGTGCGATGTGATCCAGTGTGAATTAGTCAATGTAGAAAAAATCAATAAATAAGGGAAGTGAGTCACATTCAAGAACTTGTAGAAAAATTGATCAATAAAATGAGTGCCATTTTTCTGTTACTGTTGGTATCCATTCTATATTTAATATGGACGGTGGGGTTAAATCCTCCTACGATATTATTTATTTATGATAATGCTGCACAGTTAGTGACGTTTTTCGTAGGCTGTTTGTTTCTTTTGAATCTGTACAAGGTAAAGAGAAACGATCTATTCTTCATTGCAGCAGGCATTCTTTTTTACCTTTTCTTTTCTTTTTTTAGAAGCTACCGAGGAGATACTTTCTATGGTGATCTGATCGTTCCGACAATTATTGCTATTATTTTGATTGTAAAATGGACGAAATTTACTGTAATTGATCGTAGCTTGTATCTTGTAGTATTCTATGTCTTTTTACTCGTAACGGTTTATCGAGTATTTACTGAGATACCAGTACCAGAAGGACAAAGTATTTGGAATCCATCGAACAAATTATCAGATATTTGGATCAATACAAATACGATAGGTAGTTCTTTAATGACATTAGCCCTTCTTATCACAGGATTTGCTAGTTCATTTGGAAAATGGTACATGCGATTGCTATCATTACCAGCGTTGATTCTTGCTGGGGCAACGATTTGGGTTTGCCAATCGAAAGCAGCATTATATGCGCTTGTTATCTTCATTATCTTAGAAATTTTACCTAAGAAGGTTTTTCGAAATACACACTTGTCCTTTTGGATGTATGCAGCAGTTTCGGTTCTAGCTTTACCGATTTCTTATTTTGCTGCAATGTCAGACAAAGTTCACTTATTTACAGGACGAGAAGAAATTTGGCGCAAATTCTATGAAACATTAGGCGAAAAAACAGGACAAATATTTGTAGGGATGAAACCTTTCTTTTTCCATAGAGGAAATCAGATTCTAGGTAATCATAATACGTATCACGCACTCGTCAATCACTATGGATTGATTGGTTTTGTTCTATCGATTATTCTTTTGCTTAGTTTCTTATGGTTGCTCGTAAGAAAACGTGAGCTGACAAATGGACAACTAACATTCTTGTGGGCTTTTTTAGCGATCATGTGTCAATCGTTCATGGAAGAAACATTAACGACAATCAGTTGGGTGCCAATTGTATTCTTAATGTTAGCAATGGCTACACACCAATATAAAACCACCAGATAAATGAAATAGAATAGTAATAAGAGAAAACACTTTTTCGTTGTGAAAAAGTGTTTTTTGTTTTGTCTGAAAGGAGGCAGATGGATGAAAAAATGGTTATTTGGTTTTTTAGGAGTCGCTTTAATCGTCGTTTGCAGTGTGTTTGGCTATGTTAGCTACCAAAAACATGAAGGAGAGGTGTTTAAGCAAAATATAGAAAAAAAGATGCCCGTAGATCAAATCAATGCACACGCAAAGAGTTATAAGGAGGATGCAACGAACGTCAATAATGATATGTCTTTGGGGCAAATGTTGTCCATACAAAAAGAAGCAATCGAAATGGGCGTCAATAAACAAGTATTTGCACAAATTCAGATTCCTGCACTTGGTTTAGCATTGCCAATTTTTAAAGGTGCAAATCAATACACTTTGAGTCTTGGAGCGGCTACTTATTTTTATGAAGATGCTGAAATGGGCAAAGGAAACTATGTCCTAGCAGGTCATAACATGGAAATGCCAGGTGTTTTATTTTCTGATATTCAAAAGTTGTCATTAGGGGAGGTGATGGACTTAGTTAGTAACGATGGCGTCTATCGTTACAAGGTAACGCGTAAATTTATCGTACCTGGGTACTTTAAATTAATCGATGGCGTTCCTGAAGAGAACTCTTTCTTGTCTTTGCCAAAGAAAGGAGAGAAACCCTTATTAACGTTGTTTACTTGTGTTTATACGTCACAAGGAAAAGAAAGATACGTGGTACAGGGAGAGCTACAATAACAAGGTTTTAATCAACGCGAGTCGTTGAAATATGAAATGAGGAGAGTAAAAAATGGCAATAAATCGGTATGTAAAAAAAGCTGGAATGCTTGTTGGAATGTTAGGAATCATTGCAGGCTGCTTTCAGGGGTATCAAGTACATGCAGAAGATGTCACGCAAAAAACACCACCAGAGAAGGTCAATATCACGGTTCATAAATTAATGTACGATCAAGGAACGCAATTGAATGTTGATATTGACGGGATCAAAAACGATGGTTATACGCACGATCAATATCCTACAGGTGTAACGAAATACAACAAGGCAGATTATGGTGATGTTGAGTTTACGTTAGGAAATATTACGGATCAAGTATTACCGACTGAAGATTCTGATCTAACCAACGCGAAAGTGGACGAGATTGTACAAGATGTAGAAGACAAGGGATCTAACAGTGAGTACGTCAAGAATGCAACCAACAAAATTACTTCAGCTGTAGATGAAAATGGTGAGATTACTTTTGCTGATCAACCAGCGTACGTGAACTCAAAAGGAAATGTGTATGTTATTTACGAGAGTAAGTCCGCAGCAGGATTAGTGACTCAAAAAGCAAAACCAATGGTGGTTATTGCTCCAATGACTGACAATACAGGTTCAGGTTTCTTAAAAGACATTCACTTATATCCTAAAAATATTGTTTCTAAGTTGAGTTTTGAATTAACCAAATTCGGTGATGATGGTACAGAGCAAAGTAAACAAACCCCTCTTAAAGGCGCTAAATTCGAATTGTATAAAGGAGAACCTGGAAAAGGAAGCAAACTAGGCGATCTTGTTTCGGATGATCAAGGAAAGCTGACTGCGACTGATTTGACGTTAGGAAAATACTACTTTGTGGAAGTTCCTTCAGAAGTCGTAGTGGGATCAGATAAAGAACCAACAGCCGATCAATATTTATTAGGCGCAGACGCTCGCAACGATGCCCATAATAAATTAACCTTTGAAATTACCAATGACGGTGTTACAAGTGATTTAAAAGCTTCCTACGTAAACTACAAAGCTCCTGTAATCGATAAGACAGTAACCAACGGAACAGGGGACGAACATTCTTTCCAAGTTGGTGATGCCGTTAATTATCAAGGGACGATTCATATTCCAACAGATATTGCAGGTGGAACAGATGGGATTACAGTAAATGGTGTGAAGAGTGAAACTTCTCCATACAGCATGTTTAAATGGGGAGATACAGCAGGTAAAGGACTTTCTTATGTTGCTGAAAAAGCAGATATTAAAGTAACAAATAATGATGGTTCAGTCGTTTTAAAAGAAAATACTGACTATAAAATCGAAAATTCTGATAGTGGTTTTGTGATCGATTTTATCGTAAATAATGGACAAGTAAGTGATACAGTTGCGAATTTACATGGTCAAGATCTAAAAATGACTTATAACATGTTTGTGAATGAGAGTGCTGAAATCGCAAATCCATTAACAAATAGCGTTGATTTCGTTTATAACAACAATCCTTTCAATCAAGAAGAACACCACGAAAAATCAAAAGCTGATGTTGTTACTTATGGTGCAAAATTCTTGAAAGTCGATAGTGGACTATTTGGAACTGGAATTAAGGCAACTCCTCTTGAAGGCGCAGAATTTGCAGCTAAGAATGCAGAAGGTAAGTACTACGGTGGACTTACTGATACAGATAAAGATGGTGTCAAAGAAGCAGTATGGGTAGACGATGTAGCAAATGCAGCGATTCTAAAATCAGATAAAGAAGGGCACTTTGAAATCACTGGTTTAACTGAAGGTGAATATTCATTGGAAGAAACAAAAGCGCCTGAAAACTATCAAAAATTAACAGAAGATATTGCATTTAAAGTAAACAAAAACTCATTTAAAGAGGAAAATCGAATCACTGTTAAAAATAATCAAAAAGCAGCTATTCCATTAACAGGTAGTAATGGTTTCCAAACGTATGTATTGATCTCTTGCTTGTTGCTAGGAGCAGGGGGACTTTCTGCAGTTGTTTACTTTAAGAAGAAAGCCTAGAAGGATCAGCTAATGATTATTCGTAAGCCCCCAAAAAGAAGAGTCATGCACAAACTGATGATATTTTTTTGGTTGCTGTCGGCAGTAGCAGTCTATTTAATTCCAGTTGTGGAAACAAATGTAGCGAAATTTCAACAACAGCAAAGAATTTTAGCCATTGAAAATCTTGAAAAAACAGATTCTTCTTTGGATGTTGCGAAAATAGAGTTAGGCGATCCTGTTGGTGTTCTTACAATTCCAAGTATTTCTTTAAAACTACCAATTTATGACGGAACTTCCGACAAAATTTTAGAGAATGGTGTAGGGATTACGGAAGGAACTGGCGATATTACAGGAGGAAACGGTAAAAATCCTTTAATCGCGGGGCACAGTGGACTTTATAAAGATAATCTTTTCGATGATTTGCCTTCAGTAAAAAAAGGGCAAAAATTCTTTATTAAGGTAAATGAAGAACAACATGCCTATCAAATTTATCGAATTGAAGAAGTTAAAGCAGAAGAATTACAAAAAAATTATTTAGATTATTTCATGCCTGAAAAAGACCAAGATAGGATCACGTTAATGACATGCACACCAAAAGGTGTCAACTCACACCGCTTTTTAGTGTATGGTGAACGAGTTTCCTTCAGTAAAGAAGATTTAAAACTACAGAAAAAAGCAAAAAATAGGAAATCAATTTCATTGGATTGGCGATTAGCACTGCTATTCGCTTTTTTTTGCGTTCCTATTATTTTTATTTATAAAAAAATAAGGAGGAGATCGGAATGAATAAGAGAAAATGGCTGTTTGTTTGTGTAGCAGCTCTCTTTTCTACTGTAGCTTATTCGCAACTGTCTTTCGCTGACAGCAGTGATAGTAGTACCACTCAAACAATAGATAATTCAATTACTGCACCAAGCGAAACGGACAGTTCGGAGAATACTACAGAAGAAACGGCAGATTCAAATATAAGCTTTACTGAATCAACGAATCCAACGTCAGAAAGTTCTTCAGAGACTTCAGAAAAGCCGCAAGACGTAGAAGATACGCAAGTGATCAAGCAAGCCATTCATATTCAAAAAATTATTTCTTCGAATCAAATCAACAATCAAGGCAGTCAAGTAGCCCAGCAAGAAGGTATCAATGGCGCAAAGTTTATTGTCTACGATATCACGAATATCTTAGAAGAAATGACACAAGATGATAATGAGAAAAATCAACCTGTAGAAATAATTGAGTCAAAATTGAAAGATCGAGCAAAAAAACTTTCATACGACCAGTTGAAAAAAGTGGCTGAAGGAGAAACCAAAACGATTGATGATCAGGAAGGCGTGATTGAATTTTCCATTGAAGTACCTGCAAACAAAAAACAAGCATACTATATCGTTAATGAATCAAGCCCTGAAAACATTTCAAACAGTGAAGATATTGTTTTATTGACACCTGTTTCAAATGAAAAAGGTGAATTTTTGACGGATGTTTGGTTATACCCTAAATCAGAGAAATCAGAGCCGAAAGAAGAAATTAAAAAAGTTGTGTCAACTGGTGTAAAGAAGAACTTTTTTGAAAATTGTTGGGAATTTTTTGCTCAATTATTTTTTGATAATTAGGATGAAATGATGAAAATAATAAGAATATTAGTTTTTAATCTATCCTTTTTAGCCGCAACAATATTGTGTTGCGGTTTAATTTTTTCTCAATTATCAATTTATCCAAGATATCAACGATTGTTCATTCATTTTCTAAATATCCAGCATGCTTCCATGCCACTAGAAGTGATTAACAAGCTCTTAATCAATCCAATTTTTATGGCTAGTTTGTTTCTTCTTGCAGGATTGGTAACGTGGGTATTAGGAAAAAAAGAATGAGAAGCTTACAATCGTTTAACAAAATAATAGATGGAGGGCATTATGGAAAATAAAATTCATTGCACTACGGGAAGAGTATTTACTTTAGTGTTGTTTTTGTTCCTTCTTCTTTTTGCAAGGGGAACTGCAGTCCAGGCCTTAGAAAAAGTTGATCCGAGTCAAATCAAAGAAAATAATAATCTGGTACTTTATCATGATAGTGATTCATTGAGAAATATCGAAGTAACTGGGATCAATGGATTTAAGATACTAGATGAGTATTCAACTAAAAAACAAAAAGTACTTGCTTGGCCAAAAGTCAAAGATTTGAAAAGCACGTCAAAAATTGTTGCCCATTATCAAAAGGTGGGCACTTATCTAGGAAAAGAAATTGATTGCGACGTAACTTTTTCTAATTTTGTAGCGCACGCTGGGGTTAACCAAGACGGATTAGCTAAAACAATTAATGGGAAAAAGTATTATAATTATTTGCTCTTTGATAAAAACATTTATCGAGGCTTTTTCATGCAGTCAATCAACGTTATGAATGTTAAACTAGATTTTAAGTATGCAGGATCAAAAACAAAAGTAGCTTTGAGTGAACCACAGCCAGAAATTAATTCAAAAATGAGATCGATGAGAGCAGCTGGTATTGAGTTGAATGATACATTTCTATCTATTTACAGTTTAAATGGACAGTATCAGCAACGTGTGTCTTGGTATAATGACAATAATGAATCTGTCGGTGAACGTAATATTGATATGAGAGAATTTGTTGGGTACGAAAAAATGGATCGCTTACCTTATTTTGTCACAACAGATACAGCATGTGCAGAATACAAAGCTCCTGCGTTATCAACAAACAATTTAACTTCAAAAGTAGTGGGAGGACGTGCAGAAAAGGCTTATAGCTCGAATGATCATTTCACCGATGTTGTAGGAGCTGATACTTATCACAGAAGTGGTGTAACGTATACGCTTCAAGGCGCTTCCCCAACATTCATGATTGGCGCAAATACGAATAGTATGATGTTTAGCTTTGATACTGCATTGCTTTGGACACCACAACCATCGAAGCCTACAAAAGAAGTGTTTAACAAAGCTAATACTGAAGAGGCAGCACACAATATTGACAAAAAAGTGATTCCACAAGGATCAGATGTTTACTATCATATTCACCAAAAGTTTGATGCATTAACAGTCAACACAATGAACAAATACAAATCATTTAAAATCACTGATACCTTTGACAGCAAAAATTTTGATATGGTATCGGATGGGAAAAACTATGATGGCGCATTGTGGTATGTTGAAGCGAATGGGACTTGGAAAAAAGCTGATACAGGAGGAAAATTAACTGTATCAGGTAATACAGTCACTTATACTGCTTCTGACAGCTTTTTAGCTAACGCTGCAAATTACGGTAGGGACTACATTTTGCAGCTCCATATGAGAGCAAAAAATGATGCAAAAGGAATTGCACCAAATGTGGCTACTGTAACGTTTAACAATGATCCGAACAAAGGAACACAAAAAACAAATAAAGTAGAAAACTATTTCTCTCTTAAACCAAATAAAAAAGTGGAACAAGATGGGAAAGATGTTGATGGTCGAAATGATGGTAAAAAAGGAACGCCTACAGCTCCTTTAAATGCAGGATCTGAAGTACAATATCTAGTCACACAAAAATGGCATACAAAAGGTGTAGACATTGCGCTCGATCATTACAAGCAATTTAGTATTCAAGATCCAGTGGAAGCTCGTTTGACGTATAAAGAAGGTTCTGCGCGAGTGATAGATATGAGTACAGGAAAAGATATTACTTCAGAAGGTACACTAACCTATGATAGCCATTCAAGAACGCTGAAATGGGAAGCTTCCGCTGATTTCTTAAATAACAATCTTTTAGATGGACGAGAAATTCAACTGATATTTACAGCTAAAACTCCTTTGAATGAAGAATTGGATATCGACAACCAAGCAAAAGTTTCAGTAGAAAGTATTGAGAAAGCAACTAATGTAGTAACGATTGGGGTAAAACCTAACTTACCTCAGGTCATTGTGCCAAAAACTGGATCGAATCATTTAGTGCTAACTGTTATTGGAAGTATATTATTTCTTACTTTAGCATCATTGGGCTATGTAGTTTTAAAACTCAAATAAATATAAAAACAAGGCTGATTTTCAGCCTTGTTTTCTTTTATTTGAAGATTGGATTCGCACTAATAAATACATTATCTACGCCAATTCTACCAGCAGAGTCAACTACAAAATTATGACCTAATCCGAGAATACTTTGGTTATTATAAAGTAAATTTGCATTATGGGCAGGGCTATTTTTCCATCCTACCATGGCATCGATAGCACCATCGTCTGATAAAAGGTCATCAATATACAGCCCAGTTTGACTTATGTTTTCTCCCTTAGCACCATAGCAGCCTAAGCTTTCCAATAAATCTTGGAAAGTACCACCACCAGGGCGATAGTGACTGAAGCTGACTTGTAATTCTTTAGCTCGAATATCTGCAGCCTGTTGAACAATATCATTGAATTGCATTGGGGCAACACCATTTTGTTGGCGATAATCATTTAACCAAGCAAGTTCTTTTTGACGCATAAAGTTACGTAATTCGTTTAATGAAATCTTTTTATATTTGAATGTGATTGTTTTATTTTGATCGACGTTATTAATGGATCGTTGGCCGTTTTTATCCACGGTAACGGTAGGATCGTCATTTCTGCACAAGAAATAATTTTGATCAGTCATATTTTTCCAAGGAGTAGAGAAGCTATCCCCTTCGTATACTGTTTTTGATTCACTAGAGAGAACAGCGTTGGTATCAGCATTTACATGATTAACAGTCACATTAAACTTACGAGTGTAGTTGAAAATATAATTTTGACTTTCAGTCACATTGTTTAAGGTTACTGAATTTGTTGGTTCTACCCGATCGTCTAAAACATATCCTTGAATAGAAGGAGCAGTTAAAGTGACACTTTCACCGTGAGTGACGTTGATTATCTGTTCTTTCAAAATATCAACTCGCCCCTCATTTTTGTAGTTGTTATTGCACAACAAATTGATTTGATGCACTTGATTATAATTGAATGTGATTGTTGTATTACCTGTGATTGTTTTGCTTTGAGTATCATTACCAATCACTTTGTAGCTAAAATTATCTTTAGCACCTTCGCTATATTTAAATGCTTTTGCCTTAGCAGTGTAAGTAGAACCAGAAGTCACTTTTGCTTGATCTGTAGCAATCACTTGACCTGTTTGATTGTCAATATGGTTAATGGTAACCATATATTCTTTTGGCGTTTCAGGTTTGTGTTGCAACCCTTTAAATGCAGCATCAAGACTATTTTTAGCATTGTTTACTTGTGTTTGAGAAACCTTAGAATCGTCTAGTACTTTTTTAGCATTGGATAAAGCAGTCTGAAAATTATTCCAAGATTCTTCTGTAAAATCTCCTTTAGCAGTTGATTTTATTCGGTTGTATAAAGCTTGTAATTCAGCTTTATTCACAGTAGGAACTGGTTTTTTCTTTAATCCTTTGTAAGCAGAATCTAATTTATTTTTGGCACTATCCACTTGTTTTTGAGTCGCTTTTGAGTCATTTAACACTTTCTTAGCATTGTTTAAAGCGGTTTGGAATGCGTTCCAGGTATTGTCGGTATAGTCACCTTTTTTCGTTCCCTTAACGCTCGTATAAAGAGCTTCTAGAGCCGATTTATTCACTTTGGGTTTAGAGGTGTCAGCGCCATACCAACCGATACCTTCGTATTTCCAGCCATAGTCTTTGGTTAACCATTGTACTTCTTTCCAACTTGCAGTGTAGTGATGTGAGCCAGATTTTACACCAGGAAGGAAAAGGCGGTAGATCGGTTTATTATTTTTTTCGGCAGAACGCCAGGCAGGCCCTTCATAAGTCCAGCCGTAATTTTTAGTCAACCATTTCACTTCATCCCAACTAGCTGTGTAATGGTGATCACGAAGACCTTTATTGTACAAACGATAGACAAGATGGCCACCGCTAGTCGGTGCTTCCCAGGCGGGGCCTTCATAATTTCCCCATTTTATCTTTACTAGATGGTCACGTTCTTTTTTGCTAGAGGTGTAAAAATGTTCATTATTATTTGGATTGTAAAGGCGATACATGACGTTAGTTGAAGCAGCGTCAACAGATCCAGCAAGACTAAGTGAGGCAGCAAATGTTCCAATAGCTAAAACAGTTTTTGGATTAAATAATTTCATTTTTTCAACTCCTAAATTTAATTAAAAATGTTTACATGATTATTATATATCGGCTAACCGATATAGTCAATAAAAAATAAGAAAAGCCTTATATAATTTTGGCTTTTCTTATTTTATTTGTTAGTTGAAGTATTAATATCAACGATTTCTTCAGCCAATTTATTTAATTTCATAGCATTTATGAATCTCATGTTGTCTATACTAGAGCGTTTGTTGGCAAGGTCACTTACTGTAGTTAAGGGTACGCCAGATTCTATGGATATAGAACGAACTGATTTACCACTATCAAACAGCAACCATTCGATTTTCTTTTTATCAGCGTACATTTCAATGCTCCTTCTTGTTTTTTCTTTATTATAGCTCTTTTTTGTAATGAATCACAATATCAAGAGAAAAATTTTCTATAGAAAGGTGGATTTTTATGAGTATTCGTTCTCCGTGTATCCAAATGAGGTTTGTTGCTACTTTCGTTATTTGATATACTAAAAATAAACAACGAAAGAAGGAATAAAATGAAGAAAAAGCAACTATGGTTTGTCTCTATGTTTGCAATATTTTTTATTATTTTAAGTGGATGTTCAAGTAATAAGAAATCGGAAGCTAAAGAAGATAATAGTTTATTGCAACCAGGAACTGTTTGGAAAGAAGAAGTAGGTGGTCTTATTCATAATTTAAAAATTATAGATGATACTACCTGGGAATATTCTGAAAGTGTATGGCATCCAGATCCTGTACAAATAACAGTTAAGAGGCAAAAAGACTATGAAGGTTTAGAAAGATACAAAATAGTAGATTCTGCAGGCATTAGGGAATTTATAAACAAACCTGATTCATTATTTATTGTTGTTCCCTATGAGAAGGATGGCGTAAAAAAAATAATTTTTCTTGGATCTAGCAAGGATGAGAAGCGAACGAAAGAGAAATTAATTCATGATGGATCAGAGTTAAATAAATACAAATTACAAAAGACTAGTGAGTGATTGCTAGTCTTTTTATTTATCCTGAAGGAGGAATCACAGTGGCAAAAGTTAAAACACCATTCGAAAAAGCCGCGTCTAAAATCTTAGAACGCCGTGGTGTTTCTGAAATACAGTGGAAAAAAGAAGTTCTTGAAAAAGCACAATTTGACCTATTACGAGGAAAAGATAAGGACTTAGAAGAATATATCTATCAACGTGAACGTGAAAAACTTGTATTCGATGAAATTATTAAACATTAAAAGGAGCGAATAATCTTATGTTTGAATCAATTACAATGAATTTTTTAACTCAACCGAAAGTAGTAGCTGCAGTTGATATTTTTAGAGCATTACAAACTGCCGCAACTAGTTTGAAAAATAATCTGATGATTTTTGCTGCTGTTGCGGCAGTGGCTTCCATTGCTCTTGGAGGTATTTTCTTCTTCTTTGGGCGAAGAGGAGCTGAAAACGGGAAGACACACGTAGGTTATGTATTGTTGGGGGTAGGAGTTATTTTAGCTGCCGCTTCTATTGTAGTTTCAATGTTCTCAATGTTTGGACAAACCCCACAAGGACTATAAAAAAAACAAGTAGGAGGAGTAAAAAGTACGTGGCTACTTTTTACTCCTTTTTTTATGAAAGGAGAATATTCATGTTTTTTACGATTTCAGGAAATGCAAAATTGGATAAAGAGTTAATAAGAAAAGCAACGAAGAAAGTGGGAAAGCGTACTTCCTTTTTACCGAAAACAATTAAATATTCTGTCATTGAAACGGAAGAACAGCTACATGTGTTAGGACAAGTGTTAGAACAAGAGAATCAATCTTCTGTTAAATTGACTCTCACGTTACATGATAAAGAAGGAAAAATAGAAAAGGCTGGCACAGAATACGTTTTTGGCCCACTGGATTATCAAATTTCAGAAGGTTTTTATCCTACATTGATAGATTTAATCCGCCTTGATGTGTTTAAAGATACGGATGAAACTATGAGTGTGGAAGAGTCTTATCGAAACGAAAAACTTTTACAAGTTTTAGAAGAAGAGTTAGAGAGCGACCAAAGAAAAGTGAATCAAGTGAGTGAAGTCGAAGTAAATGAAGAAGTACCATGGGAACGACCAATATTTCCAAAGAAGGAGTCAAAAGAAAAAGAGACAGTCTATGTTGACGAACAAGCTGATATTCCGACTCAGAAATCGATATTTGAGGAAGAGAACGATGTGATGGGTCAATTGGAGGTAGATCCCTTTGAAGAAACAATGGAGGATGAAGAGACGGACGAAGTAGAAGTTGATCCAGTTGAAGCTAATGAAGAGTCAACATGGACTGAAGGGGATTTTCAGGAATATATTGAACCACTTATCAGTGAAGAAGTAGAAAAAAACGAAACAGAGATACAAAAGGCAACTGTATTTGATTATATTTTGGATCAATATCCGCCAGAGCATGAATGGATGAAAGAAAAAAACAAATTATTTTTAAATGAGCTTTATTCGAAATATCAATTACCCCAAACCTATCAAGCATTTTTAGAGAGTAAAGAAGAATTAATCTCACAGGGTAAAGGCACACTTTTAGAACAGTTAGAGTCTGTCCAATCAACAAATTGGCATGAGCTTGCACAAGAAGATTTATTAGCCACCTTTGAAGAACGTCAACAAGAAACAGATCAAGAAATTAATGAGTATGCGACGGAACAGTCGTCTAATTGGGAGAAAGTAAAAGAGGAACTAAATAAAGAAGAACAGCGAGTGATTGAAGAAGAAGTACAAAAAATCAAAGAGCGGTACGAAAAGAAACGCGACAATGCTTATTCCTTGTGTGTAGAAAAGATCAACAATTTTACTAAGACGAATCAAGAAGCGTTATCGAAAGAAAAAGAAAACTTGTTAAAAGAACGTATTAAAGAACGAAAAGAAGAGTTCTACCGCGGTTTACGTACAGATAAGCTAAAGATTAGCAAAGAATTAAATGAACAACTGAATAAGCTATATCAAACAACGACTGAAGTTCTTATGGAAAAACACGAACAGATCCAGCAAGAATTACAAGTACAAATTCCAAAATGGAAAAAAGAGTATGAAATTCAACAACAAGAATTGAAAGAACAAGAAGAAAAACAACGGCAAAAAGAAAAAGAGCGTGAACAATTAGAAATAAGAAAACGGGAACAGGATCTTGCGGAACAAAAAATGGCGATAGAAAAACAACGGTTAGAGCAAGAAAAGGAAAAAGAAGCAGCTGCTCGTAAGGAACGTCAAGAACAAATGGATACATTGCGTCAAGCACAGTTGAATTATCTAGCACAACCTCAACCAGTAGCTGCTGTTCAAACGCCAGTGAACAACCAAGCAAATTTAACTCCTTCACCCCAGCGTTCCTTTAACGGATGGATGGTGGGATGTATTGCAAGTTTAAGCTTGCTTCTAGGTGGAGGAACAGTATTTGCTTTTAATCATATCAATCAATCTTCACAGGCTGATTCTGTAGCCACAACGGCGTCAATCAAGGAAGAAGCCCAGGAACAAGCAAGAAAAGAGTATGAACAACAATTAGAAGAATTATTGAATCGTACCAATCAGTCAACAACAGAGTCAAGCATGGAAAATAGCAAAGAGAGTGATTCTAGTAAGGCTAAAGAAGGATCAAGCGATTCAACTGTACAATCAAACACTTCCGAAAGTTCAGAATCAAATGAGGTGAAATAATGCGTGTTAGAGAAACAACGAAGCGAAAAGACAAACGATTCAATTTAGAAAAGAATAGGTATCTTTCTCATTTCTATCGCTATACTCCCTCAGGAGAAGAGCTACCAGAAAAACATGACAAACGCATTTCGAAAAAGATTTTTTATAGTGGACTTGTATACCTCCCTTTAGAGTATTTAGTAACAAGAGTACCAGAAGTTTTCAACCGATTGGAAATTGTTAAGGGAAGCTTACAAGGAATAAATCTGTTTCAATTACAGGAAATGCCACAGGTCTTTCATTTTGATTCAGCTGGTTTTTGGAATCCATTTACTCCTACAACTAGTTTGGGTACACGTTTAGCAATTTCGACAGTTTGTGTGGTTCCAGCTGTACTTATGGGATTGAAAATGGACATGTGGTTTCGTCCTCTAGCAGATGGACAAAAAGGGGATAATCGATTAATGACCTTAAAAGAAATCCAACAGATTTATCCGCAAATACCTGAAACAAAAACTACTTTTCCAGGTTATGGAGGTATTCCAATCACACATTACAAAAAATATTGGTACATTCAAACAGATACTGTTAATACGTGTATTGTTGGTACCTCTCGATCAGGGAAAGGTCAGATTGAAGTGTTAGCCACCATTGACAATTTATCTCGTGCAGAAAAACAAAGTTCAATGGTCGTTAATGATCCAAAAACAGAATTATATGTTGGTAGTAAAGATGAACTAGAAGCTAGAGGGTATGATGTATATGCCTTTAATATCACCGATCCACTGCAATCAATGAGTGATAATCCATTGGCACTCATCGTGAAATACTGGAAACGAGGAGACATAGATACTGCAACACAGTTAACCAATACTTTCACAAATACGATTTATTATGATGCCAACGCTTCAGATAACAAATACTTTAACGAAAACGCGCAGAAAGCTGTCAATGCGCTTATTTTTGCGTTGTTAGAACAAGCTGATCAAACAGGAGATTACTCCAAATTGACACCGAATAATCTCGTTGAGCTTCTTTCTGAGATTGGCGGTTTTAATTATTATCCAGATCCAGACAATGAATTCAAACAGTTGAATGCCTTAGATGAATTTATGAATCAGTTGCCACCTGGAAACATTGCAAAAAAACAATATGGGGCAACGAAAATTGGATCTGATAAAGCGAAGGGAAATATTTTATCAACGGCAATCACGGGATTGAATCCATTTACTCTAACGAAAATTGCAAAGATGACTTCTCAATCAACGATTGATTATAAATCGGTTGGGTTTCCAAAATACTTAGATTTGAAATTACATGAAAGTCTTTTAAATCAACGAGTCGTAGTAGAATTTTATCATAAGGGAAAGAAATTTCATGAAGAACGTGTCAAAGTAGGCTATAAAGGATTTTGTGAAATCAATTTTGATTGTCATTTAGTTGCAGGTGATCAAGTTTGTTTAAAATACGATCATCAAGGAAAAGAATATGTGGCTTGGTATGAATTTTCTCAAAGAGTATTGAAAGACGAAGAGGGTAATATCGTTTATCGGAAAAAACGAGGAGAAACCCATTTGCCAGAATTAGAAAAAGAAGCCGTTCTAACATTAGATGAGGAGAAAAGTAACTTATTAGTAGAGTCTATTCGGATGCACTATACCGATAAACCAATGGCTATTTTTATGCTTACACCTGATTATGATCCATCTAACCATATCATTGTTAGTATTTTTCTTAGTCAGTTATATAAAGAATTATCTACGCAATGTGTTAAGACTAAAGGAGATAAATGTCACCGCAGGATTCATTTTATTTTAGATGAATTTGGGAATAGTGTGACCTGTTTAGCCTAAGGATAAAAGAGGCTAGTTCCAACGAACATTGGAATAACTTTACTATCGAGAAATCAAATGACGGGGTAACGCCCTGAAGGGTTTCCACTGATACTGCGACATGCGTTAGTAGGATGTGCATCCAAACGCGTATGAAGCTCGCTGAAGTCGGCAGAAGGGTACCGTAAGGAAAGACACGATACGTATCTACCACGCAAGTGCTCTAGAGGTAGGGTATGTACCTGATATGTCGGGTGTCCTAAAAAGTTCAATAAGGTGAGAATGATTTGATTATCTGACAAACTTGCGAATGGAATGTCTGAAACGAATAACTCATAGAAATGTGAGGGGGAAGGGGGATACGTCCTCTTTCCATTGACTCGAGGTTGAGTAAAAATGTGTTTCTATGAAAAACCTTGCATGGTTAAAGGCTATGGAGTAGTCAACAGGCAAAAGCAAGCACCTAAGTTGAAATCTATGGATAGATAGTAAGGAACAGGGGAAGCATCTAGCACGGAGGGAGCATACCGAAGATGTGTTTCTAAGGAAAAACCGAAATCGGTTATAACTTAGGTGAATAGATGTGAAAGTAGAGCCACGACCAGTGAAAATTTCGTAATGAAATTGGAGGAACAGGCTCAAGTCGTTATTTATAATATAAGAAACCTATTTAAAATCATGGATTCTCGTAAGACTAAAAAGGTCACGAACCAGAATGGAGCGTGATAAAACCATGACTAACACAAAAGGAATTAGCTTAAAGAACAAACAACTCAGACACGCCGAATACTACGACATGACTGAGACTTTCGATGAATTGCACGCAATGAGTGTTGCAAAATCAAATTTTAAAAATCTCATGAAATTCATTATTGATGACAATAATATCTTTCTAGCGTATAGAAATATCAAAAAGAATAAAGGAAGTGCAACGGCCGGATACGATGGTGTCACTATAAAAGACATTGAAAAATTGGCATGTGGTGACTTTTTAACTATTATTAAAAGGCGATTTAAGGATTACAGACCAAGAAAAGTTAAAAGAGTAGAGATCCCGAAACCAAACGGAAAACTTCGACCTTTAGGAATTCCTTCAATATGGGACAGGATAGTCCAGCAATGTATTCTACAAATTTTAGAACCAATATGCGAAGCAAAATTTAATAAGCATAGCTATGGATTCAGACCAAATTGTTCTACAGAAAACGCCATAGCAGATTGTCTTGCTAGAATCAATCAAAGTAAGATGAATTATGTTGTAGATATTGATATAAAAGGATTCTTTGACGAAGTAAACCATACCAAACTTATGCGTCAAATATGGACAATGGGGATTCGAGATAAACAACTCCTTGTAATTATTCGTAAGATGTTAAAGGCTCCGATTGTTATGCGAAATGGCAATGTTGTTTTTCCAACCAAGGGTACTCCACAAGGAGGGATTTTAAGTCCACTGCTTGCGAATATATGCCTGAATGAATTTGATTGGTGGATAGCTAATCAATGGGAGGAACGAACTGTCAAAGAGCTGAAACACCACTATCGAAAAAACGGAGCATGGGATAAAGGAAATATCTATTCGAAATTAAGAAGCCACACAAGTTTAAAAGAGATGTATCTGGTACGCTATGCAGATGATTTTAAAATTTTCTGCCGAACAGGAGAAGAAGCCCAAAGGGCTTTTTATGCCACACAAAAATGGCTCAGAGAAAGATTAAAGCTCCCAATTTCAATGGAGAAATCTAAAGTTACGAACCTAAATAAAGCTGAAAGTGAATTCTTGGGTTTTTCAATAAGACTCCACAAAAAGGGAAAAAAGAAAGTGGCTTTCACGTACGTTTGTCGCAAAGCAGAAGAAAACATTAAAAATAAACTAAAACAACAGATTAAAAAAATTCAATACGCTGGAGCAAAAAAAAATAGGCACCGAGCAATAGGTGACTACAACATGATGGTCATCGGTATCCACAATTACTATCGGATAGCTTCACATTGTAGTGTCAATTTCACTGAGATTTATAGAAGTGTTAGGACAGTAATAGAAGCAAGACTGAAAGCTAGAGGAATGACGAAAAATGGAATCTATGGACAAGATCATGAAGGATACCGTCCGTATCTAAAGTCTAAGCAAATGAGATATATTGAAGGTTTTCCGATACTTCCAATTGGCTATATTAAAAAAAGAACTCCACTCAACAAGCGGAGAAATCTAAATAAATATACCAAGGAAGGGAGAAAGCTCATTCATCAAGAGCAACAAGCTATAGAAAGCTGGAAAATCAAGTATCTTGTAAAAGGTTTTAGTAACAATAAGAAATACACGGTGGAATTTTCTGATAACAAAATATCTAAGTTTATTTCCCAAAAAGGGAAATGCGCTATCACAGGAAACGAACTTTTGATGGAAGAAATTGAATGCCATCACATTAACCCATATCATTTGTCCAAAGACGATAGTTACAAGAACCTTGTCATTATCTCTAGAGAAATCCATAGATTAATCCATGCAACTAGTGAAGAAACTATTCTGAAACTGCTTCGGTTACTGAAACTAAATCACTATCAAATTAGAAAACTAAACACGTATCGAAAAAAAGCAGCTAATTTTCCAATATCAATCAAAATGAATTAGATAGGAAACAAATTATATTGTAATTAACGATGGAACGCCGTGTGCGGTGAAAGTCGCACGCACGGTGTGGACCGGGGGAAAAGACGGAGATAATATCAAACTCTTACCTATCGGAATTGCCACCAATGGATAATATGGAAGGAATCATGACGGTCACAGCTGGCCGAAACATGTTGTGGGATCTGTTTATTCAATCTTATCAGCAACTTTATGCGAAGTATGGAGAACAAAACGCAGCGATTATCAAAGAAAATTGTCAGACACATATTTATATTATGTCGACAGATGATAATACCATCGAAGAATTTTCTAAAAAAGTGGGGAATAAGACGGTTGAACAAGAGAACAGTACCATCAATTCATTAGGTATGAATACTCATATCAATCGCAATGTTGATTCAGATCGTATCTTAACTCCTGAAAGAATTTCTACTTTTTTAGAAGGTGAAACGATTGTACTCGCTCCTTTAAAACGACAAGATTTGAAAGGTCATAAAATACGGCCGTATCCTATTTTTAATCATGGGGAAACGAATCTTCCTTATGCTTATCAATATATTGAAGATTTCAATCCATCGTGGGATATCAATGATATAGACATACATTGTACACATGCGGACTTGGATCTTAAGGCTTTACAAATTGATTATGATTATTTCCTACCAGATGAATATGCTAGAAATCTCTATCATGGACTGCATGATCAATTAGAAGAAAAAAACGAAGAAAATATGTTTTATAAAATCGTTCAATCTCTTGAGAATGAGACGGCTAAAAAATTGTTAATTCAATTTTACGAAGAACAAGCAGCAGATCGACTTCAAGAATATGTTGAAAAGTTGATCAAAAATAAAGAAATTTCTGAAATGATTGGGAAACGATTGTTATTGGAAGCTGAAAAGGTGGTGAAAGAATGATCATTGGAGGAATTTTTTCTGGCATAGCCGACTGGTGGTCAGGTTTATTTGGAGAAGGGGATGCAGACCCCAAAACCGTAACAAAAGTCTTACAAGATTATGGGAATTATCTGCAGTATCAAGATGTATTCAGTTGGATTTGTAATACTTTTTTATGGGGATTGATCAAAGGGTTATATAATCTCAATACTTTACTAGAAAAAACCATTTATCAAAGCTTTGATTTAAAAGACTTATTGAACGCCGCTGGTGTTAATGAACTGTTTCAAAGTTTGATTAGTAAGGTATTGGCTCTTTTTTGTGTCGTCACATTAATTTATTTAGGCTTGAAATTTTTTATGAGTAAACATCCACCAAAAATCAAAAATATCTTGGTTAATCTATTCATGGCTATGATTTTGATTTTTGGTGGGAGTTCTCTGATCGATGAAGGGCTAAACATCAGTAAAAACTTTTACGGAGACGTCACTGCAGCAAATAAAGCAGATAAAACGGGATCACCTGCTTTTCAAATTATTCAAAATAATGTGATCGATGTCAGTACGTTACTAGCAACTGACCCGAATAAAGTAGAATCCCTACCAACAGATAAAAGAAATGCTTTAACAGCGAAAAATTTTAAAACAGCGAATATCAATGGGATTATTACTCCTGAACAAGCTAAAGGTATGGCAGGTAATGATAAAAGTGGGTTATCAGATATACAAAAGGATCGGTTAAAGGCATTACAATACCGATTGGAACTAGATGATAATGGGAAAGAAATTCCTGTTCAAATTAGTGACGAAGGCTTAGCAAAATATGTCTATACTTCAGGGTATCGTCGATACAGTAGTAAACCAGGTATTATTTTAGCTGGTGAATCTTCTTTGGCAGTAGCCTATTTATTTATCCTATTTACGATCGTTACTTGCATTATTGAGCTGGTATTTAAAAAATTCTATTTAGTGATTGCCGCGTCAACGGACTTTGAGACAGGTCAACGGATGAAAAGTGCGATAGAAGATATTTCTCAATCCTTCTTGTTATTGGCGTTTACGATTTTAGAATTACGAATCTATACATTAATGCTTTCAGGTATCGGTGATTTGCATGCGGCAGGAAAGATCAATGGATTCTTGTATGTCGTTGCTTTGATTGTACTAACCATTGCGCTATTCAAAGGCTCTCAATCAGTTACGAAAATTTTCGGCGTTGATACAAGCCTGAAAAACGGCAGTAATTCTCTTCTTAGCATGTTTGCCTTAGGAAATATTGCGAAAAATGTGGGTAGCGGAGCTAAAAACCTTGCAAGTGCTGGTAAGAGTGGTTTAAGCCATTTAAATGATATTCGTAAAAATGGATTTGGCCATCGAAAAGATGTTACCCCTGATAACGGGGAAGAACAATCAGACGATAAAGCTACAACTGTACCTAATAGTAAGAAAACAGTTTCCGAAATGTTCGGGAAAGCGAAAAATGGTGTTTCTAAAGCCGCAGAAGGTCTTGGTTACGTCAATGAACGTGGGTTAAAAGGAACAGCTGAAGATCTTACAGAAAAAGCCAAAGACACCTTAGAAGATAAATTAGACGGCACGAGAGCTAAAGAATTGGCTGAAGCTGTGAAGAATCCATCCGAAGCACTAGAAAAACAAAAAGAAAAAGCTTCAGAAGTCAAAGAAGGACTAAAAGATGCGTATGGTGAAGGACAAGTCAATGCAGCAGTGAAAGCTAATACAACAACCGAAAAAGAAAATCAAGAAGGTATAGTGATTCCTTCAGTCAAAGATCACCAAGAAGCGTTGCACTCTAATGAAAATTCGATTGAAGAGAAAAATTCCATAGAAGAAAGAAATTCAGAAGAAGGAAAAAATGGACAGTTACCAAAAACTGATCCAGAACAATATCGCTATAAACCTAACAGTGACCTTGAAAATGAGAAGCGAATTTCAGATTTATCAAAAGTAAATCAAGAAGACAAAGCAGAAAATGAGGGGCAGTTACCAAAAACTGATCCAGAACAATATCGGTATAGATCTGTTAACTCCGAAAATGAAAAACGCATTTCAGATTTACCAAAACGAAATCAAGAAGTACAAACGGATGAGGATTCCATCGTTCTGCCAAATGATAATGGAATCGAAGTTGGAACTGAAAAATCAACGAAAATTGGTTTACCTAAGGCACAAAATTTACCAATGAAAGATAGTCGTTTGAATCAATTCAAGGATAATGATCAAAGTTTTGTTCATCAATCACCTGCAGGTACTGTTCAAATGAAACCAAGTCGTTTGCCTGAAAATGGAAATCTGACAACTGTTTCTTACAATTTATCTGAAAGTGGTGAGACAGGGAATGCGTCCGTTCAAAATGTTGTGACAAGAGAAGCTGCACCAAAACCTATTCAAAACGTTCATACAGGTTACAAGCCAGCAAATGTGGCATTTACTGCACCAACAAAAATAAATGTGACAAGAGAAACAAAAAACAGGAACAATGCATTGAAAGAACAACTATTGAGGGATATCAAACAGGATATCAAACCATAAAAGGCCTACAAGTTAGGCCTTTTTTCTATGTATGAAAAGGAGAAATCATTTATGGATAAATATAGTAACATGAAAAACCCTCCAAGATTTAGTGGAGAATGGAAGTTTTTCGCTTTTTTCTTTTTAGATCTATTAACGCTTGGTGGCTGCTTTTTTTGGGCGAAAATGGTCAATAATCTTGTCCACTTACCACTCTTTTTTGCACTCTTGAATTATGGCTTATGGATTGCGATAGCGTTAGTGATTGTTTGGCGACCCTATAATAACCCAGGTCAACGACAAATTTTTGCGATTATCGAGTCTATTTTTTTTGCGGACAAGAACCATTATCATGCGTTAGATCCTAACCGAAATTATCATGGTACGTATAAGGAGGATGAATAAATGCGAGTCAAAGGACAAAATTCAGTTGAAAGGAAATCCATTTTGCAGTTTGGAAAACCAGAAGAGCGCTCTATCTTGGACTTATTTCCGTATAAATCCTGTACAGAAGAGGGAGTCTTAATTACTAGAGAAGATCATTTTCAACGTTATTATCGTGTAGTTTCTACAGACGTGGAAGGATTAAATGAACAAGAGAAACTAGAACGAATGAATCAGTTGACCACCGTCATGCGTACGTATGTGCCAACAATTAAGTTAGTTAGTTTGACTACAGAGACGGATCTAACGGAACAAATCGTGCAAAAGCGGCAATTATTAGATAAAAATCGTATGGAACAGTCCTTAGGAAGAAATCTACAACGATTAAAAAAATATGAAAAGAAATTAGTCGAAGAAATCCAGGAATTGAAACGAGCAGAACAAGAACGTCCTGACTTAAGCTTCTTTTTCGTCATTGAAGGAAAGACAATCAAGGATTTACAAACCAGAAACCGTCAGTTAATGCGATCTAGTGGCATTTTAGGGTTAAAACCACTCTACAAAAAAGAATTGATCAAGATTCTGTATCGAATGAACAATATGAATGATGAGTAGGAATGGAGAAGAGAGAATGAAATATCCGTTGATATGGTTAGAAAAAGATGTTCCGAAGGAAGAGATCACTAGAAAATTTCCTCACACTTTAAGCCTGGGTAAGTTGGGAAAAGGGCAATCTTTTAACCAAGTAAAGAATCAAACAAGAAGAGGTGACTGTACATGTTAGAAGCGATTAAAACAGCTTTTTCACCACAAAATGATCAAAAAGTACTTGATCCATTAAAGCAACTAGGAAATCGGGAAATAGAAATTTTAAAATCCAAAGGGTATGATTTAGATTTTTTAAAACAAGTGATGCCACAAGGTGGGTTAAATTTTGATGAAGAATATGTGACGTATGGTAATGGTTATTCACGATGTGTGACAGTTTATCACTACACAAAAAATCCTACGCTTTTTTGGTTGGCCAATCTCATGAACAATCCTCATACAGTGGCCACACTCGATGTTAGCACAGATGAAAAGCAAAAAGTGATTGATCAAATCAATCGTGCCTTAGATGAATTAAATGATCGATCAGATAATGAACGAAAAGCGACTGACCGAAATAAAAGCGCAGAAGAATACCTGGAACTAGCGGAATATGCTCGTAAATTGACTTCTAATGGGGAAATTTCTAAGCAAGTCAAAGTGAGAGTACATGTTTACGGAAACACGATTCAAGAAGTAGATGAACGAGCGCAGGAACTGATCGAAAATCTCAAAGGGATGGATTATCGTGCAGTGACCTATCTGCACAAAACGAAAAGAGATTGGCAATCGATGTTTACCATGTTCGATGAACAAGCTGAATGGTTTGGAAATATCAAAGGGCAATCACTACCATCGTTAAATATTGGCGGAGGATTCCCGTTCCACCACCAAACGCTAAAAGATCCAGGAGGGACTCAATATGGGGAAACCATGACAGGTGGCCCATTTGTCTGGAATGCGACATATAAAAATAGTGTGCGGTTGTCTACTAATACCTTGCTTCTAGGAATGATGGGAGCTGGTAAATCAACCGTTCTTAAAATGATCGCGGAAGCCCATTTAGCTGCAGGAGACTTTATTTGGGGCTTTGAAAAGGGGAAAGACTTTATCCCCTTCTTAAAGGAATATAACGGCATTATGGTGCGCTTAGACGGGTCTGACGGGATGATCAATCCTTTAGAAATATTTGCCACACGGACGTATGATGAAGCATCCAGTTTATATGACGATGGATCAGTCAAAGATTTGAAGATCAATGAAGCAGCGTCCTATCAAACACACTTAGACAAAGTAGTCTATCAGGTACAGTTAGTGAGTCCTCAGCTAAAAGGAACGATGAAAGCAGAATTTAAGACCTACTTAAATCGTTTTTATGAAGAGTATGGAACAGTACCACGCGGCTTTACTTCCTCAAATTCGCGTTCAAATACTGAGACGCAAGTCACAGGGAAAGATCCAGAAGCTTATCCGACGTTCAAAGAATTTTTAGACTTTTTAGGACAACTGGAATTACCAGGTGCTTCCCAAGAGAAAAAGAATCGAAAAGAAGAAATGGAATCCATCGTAGAATCCTTATGTGAGACGTATGGCATGATTTTTGATGGTCATAGTACGATTCGACACCTTGACCAACAACAGTTGGTCTTTTTTGACATTGACTCTATTACAGGCTTAGATCGAGGGGTACAACAATGTCAAATGTACATGGCTATGACGTTGATTTGGAATCAGGCATTGATTCAAGGAAGAAGACAACGACGTTTAATTAAAGAAAAACAAATGGAAGAACAAGACTTCAAACGCTTCTTGGCGATGATTGATGAGTGCCATAATGGTGCGACCTGTTCTGCAGTGAAAAGCTGTGGGTTGCAAGTAGTCTAAAAACTATTGTAATAACTCTTATAACGAGAAGTCAAATGAGTGGGTAACGCCACAAAGGGCTTCCACTGATACTCCGACATGCAACAAGTAGTTTATGCAGACCAACGTTGTGTGAAGCTCGGTGAAGTCGGCTGAAGGATACCGTAAGGTAAAAGAAATAGTGAATACCACGAAAGTTCTTTAGAGGTAAAGGGTGTATCCGATAAGTCGGGTGTCCAAAAAAACTTAATATGGTGAGTATGTACAAACGTACTGACGAACTAGCGAATGTACTGTCCGAAAGGCATAGCTCCTAGAAATGGGAGAGACAGTGAGCAAAAAATCACTCATTGTGCTAACTTGTGGTTGAGTAAAAGTCGTTGTTATGAAAGACCATGCTGCGTTACAGGCGTAGGAGAAGTTAGGGGGCAAAAGCTAGCATCTAAGTTAAGGCATGTGGATAGATATAAGGGAACAGGGGAAGCCATCAACATGGAGAGTGCATACTCGATGAAGTGGTAGTAAGAAATATGTGAATGACAAATAACTTACTTTAGTGATGGTGAAAGTAGAGTCACGACTGATGAAGGTTCTGTAATGGAACTGGAGGAACAGGCTCGATTCGTCTGTAAAAGTCATGAAACCCGTTCAACCATGGGATTCTCGTATGACTAAAAAGGTCACGAGCCAATTGGAGCGTGATAAACCATGACAAAAGAAACAAGTCCAAAAGATAGGAAGTTGCGGCATGCAGAATATTATGGCATGACGGAAATCTTCGATAAGATATACTCCAAAAGTTTGAAGGGAGATAATTTCAAGAATCTAATGCAGATTATCATTTCTGATAACAACATTGTCCTAGCATATCGTAATATCAAGAGAAATCACGGTAGTGTGACAAGAGGAGAAGATGGAGTAACGATTAAAGATATTGAAAATCTCAACCGTAATGAATTCGTAGAAATTGTTAGGAAGCGATTCGCACATTATAACCCTCGGAAAGTAAGGCGTGTAGAAATTCCTAAATATAATGGTAAATTAAGACCGTTGGGTATTCCATCAATATGGGATAGAATCGCGCAGCAATGCATCTTACAAGTATTAGAACCAATATGTGAAGCAAAATTCAATAATCACAGCTATGGTTTCCGCCCAAATAGATCAGCAGAACACGCAATAGCAGATTGTATGGCCCGAATGAATCAAAGTCACATGGAATATGTGGTAGATGTAGATATCAAAGGTTTCTTCGACGAAGTCAATCATACTAAACTCATGAGACAAATCTGGTCTATGGGTATACGAGACAAACAGCTTCTCTTAATCATTAGGAAAATGTTAAGAGCACCCGTAGTACTTCCAAATGGGAAGTTGATATACCCAACAAAAGGAACACCACAAGGCGGAATACTTAGCCCATTACTTGCGAACATCAATCTCAACGAATTTGACTGGTGGATAGCAAATCAGTGGGAGGAAAAAGATGCCAAAGAGCTAAAACATCATTTTAGGAAAAATGGAGCTTGGGATAAAGGTAATATCTATCACAAGCTCAGAAAGAGTACAACTCTAAAAGAAATATACCTAGTGAGATACGCAGATGATTTTAAAATTTTCTGTAGAAATTATAATGAAGCGAAAAAAGTTTTCTATGCAACTAAAATGTGGTTACAGGAGCGTCTAAAGTTACCAATATCTGAAGAAAAGTCAAAAATCACAAATCTTTCAAAAGAAGAAAGTGAATTTTTAGGCTTTACGATGAAATTAGTGACCAAAGGTAACAAAAAGGTTGTTAATACGCATATAGGTACAAAAGCACAAAGCATGATTAAAGTGAAACTAAAAAAACAAATCAAACGAATTCAAAAAAGTCCTAATAGCAAAGATACCTTTATCTATATTGGAGTCTATAACAGTATGGTTATTGGGATTCATAATTACTTCAAAATTGCGACTCATTGTAGTGTAGCAATGCGAAAAATTGCAAGAGAACTCAGACCAAGTTTTGAAATACGACTACGAGAACAAGGAATCTCAAAAGAAGGACAATACGGAAAGTACGAAGGATACAAGCCTTACCTACGGTCAGGACAAATACGATATATAAGAGGGTTTCCAATATTACCAGTAGGGTATATTCAACACAGACATCCGATGTGTAAAAAAAAGAAATATTAATAAATACACCGAAGAAGGTAGGGAAGCCATTCATAAGAAGCAACAAACCGTAGAAGAATGGAAGATATCGTGGTTGTGTAGCAATCCAGTGCTTAGTAAGAGAGCAACGATTGAATTTGCGGACAATCGAATTTCAAAATTCATCGCTCAAAAGGGAAGATGTGCAGTAACAGGTGAGGAGCTTATCTTATCTGAAATGCATTGTCATCATATTATCCCTTATCATGAAAGCAAAAGTGATAGCTATGAAAACCTAGTGATTGTTACTGAGGAGGTTCATCGGGTAATACACGCTACACAAAGTGAAACGATTGAGGAACTTCTAAAATATCTAAAATTAAATCCAAAACAAAAAGAAAAACTCAATGAGTTGAGATTAAAAGTTGGTAACGAAGAAATATCTTAATAAATATTTGTAGGACGGGAAAACAGAATGTCTTTTATAGACGAGGGAACGCCGTATGCGGTGAAAGTCGCACGTACGGTGTGGACTGGGGGAAAAGACGGAGATAATATCAAACTCTTACCTATCAGTATCGATTAATCCAGATTTTATTGAAACGGTAAATTATGTCACAAACTTTCAACGAGAAATGCGTAAAGTAGAAGCAATGACTGTTTTAGCTACACAATCCCCACAAGAAATGGTGCCAGAAAATATGTCTTCTGATAACTTCTCGAAACTGAAGAAAGTCTTTGAATTTTCTTCTACGAAGATCTTTATGCGTATGGATGAATCTATTTTACGTCATATAGAAGGATTAGTTGGTAAATCAATGACGAACTCAGAATTAGAATCCATTCCTCAACAAAATCAAGGAGACGCTGTGATCAATTTTGGCTCAAAAGAAACCATTCGTGTTCATTTTAGTCCGAACAAACGTCAATTGAAATTGTTTGATGGTGGAAAGTAACTTCTTGTATTTTGGTGTATACAAGTATATACTAATGTGTGAGAGAAGGAGGGATTCCATGTTAGTAAAAGAAATCGAAATGAAAAAATGGGGAAATTCACAAGGTATTCGTTTTGGAAAAGAAGAATTGTCAGTTCTAGGAGAAACTAATACTGAAAATTTAAAATTCGAAATGGTGGTAACAGAAGGAAAAATTGTTTTAACTCCTAAAAATAAAAAGCCAGAAACTTTAGATGAATTGTTCGCCAATTATGAAGGAGAACCCTTAGGAAAAGAAGACAAATATGAATGGGGAAATATGCAAGGTAGGGAGATCATTTAATGAAAAAGAACTATCATGATTTATCGCAAGGAGATCTTGTTTATATTGATTTAAATCCTACCAAAGGACATGAACAACGGGGAAAACGACCATGTATTATTTTATCTAAACCTAATAAATATTTGAACTATATGATTGGTGTCGCACCGATAACAACAAAAGCGAAGCCTTTTCCTGTACATGTTGATTTGAATGGTACGCAAAAAATAAAAGGACAAATTCTTTTGGAACACCATCGAATGATTGACATTGAGAGTAGAGGTTTTCAGTTTGTGGAAGCTGTGCCAAAGGAAATTTTAGAAGAATGTATTGAAAAAATTAAATTATTTTATTAAAAGCAGCGAAGAATAATTATTATTTCTTCGCTTTTTTGTTGTTTAAAATTAAAAAGTTAGGAGTACTGACTATATGGAAAATGATACAAATATAGTTATGGAACATTTGAAGCGTCGTGCAAAGCGACGCTTATTTTTGTGGTTGTTTGGTACTTCTGCAGGTTTGATTACTATTTTGATCACTGTGTTCGTAACCCTTTTTCTAATACTTGCGGCGGGTTCGATTGATAATTCGGATTCCGATTCAAGTAGTGGTGGCGAAGCTTTTACAGGAGAGTATTCGGAAGGCTTACCGATTTATAAAGAAATCAAAGGAAGAGGCCCTTTTTCTGATGAGATTGCGCAATATGCCGTAGGTGCAGCAGTGAAATATAAATTATTACCAAGTGTGATCCTTTCGCAATACGGTTACGAATCAGCGTTTGGTACATCGGCGTCCGCAAGAAATGATCTCAACTATTTTGGGATTACTTGGTTTGATGGTTGTCTGTTTCCTAAAGGAACTGCACGAGGAATTGGTGGCATTGAAGGTGGCTGGTACATGAAGTTTCCCAACTCAAAAGCTGCATTTTCCTATTACGGCTTTATGGTAGCCACACAATCAAATTTTAATGCTTGTGTCGGAAATAAAAGCCCTGGCGCAAGCTTATTGATCTTAGGACGAGGCGGTTATGCCGCTGCAGGAATTACGGAAGATAGTCCGTATTATACAGGTTGTATGTCAATTATCACTTCTAATAAATTAACCGAATATGATGAATTCGCCATCAAACATTGGGGTGAAGGTGGCAATAACAACGGCACGATTACTGGTGAATGGACGAATCCATTCCCTGGCAGCAGTTTAGATAAAAGTTCCTTCAGTGGTGGTCAATTATTTGGAACAAATCCAGGCGGTGAATTCCGACCAAATGGTTTCCATGACGGATTAGATTTTGGTTCAGTCGATCATCCAGGAAGTGAAATTCATGCGGTTCATGGTGGAAAAGTCGTGTACGTTGGCAATCCTGGTATTTCAGGTTTAGGTGCATGTGTGATCGTGATTAATTACGACGGTTTGAATATGGTGTATCAAGAATTTGCGAATAGTACAGGAAATTCTCGTGTGAAGGTAGGCGACCAAGTAAAAGTTGGTCAAGTAATCGGGATCCGAGATACAGCACACTTGCATTTAGGTTTCACTCGAATGGATTGGCGTCAAGCACAAGGACACGCATTCACAGATGATGGTACATGGATCGATCCATTACCATTTTTGAATAGCAGCAAAAAATAGATCAGGAGAAAAAATATGGAAAATAAAACGTTAAAAATCGTCTTAACAGCTGCAATTAGCGTTAGTTTAATCGGCAATATCGCGTTGTTTTGGCAGCTTAAAGAAGAACAAGAGACAAATACCTTTAAAATTGAAGAAGTGGCTAAAAACGCGTCTGAGAAGCTCAAAAAAAATTCCTCTGAGGCACAGGCGAAGATCGACAAGTTAAATCAAACCATCAATGAGAAAAACCAAGAAATCGATCAGCTGAAGCAACAAGATGGCACAAAAGCAAAAGAGGAAGTCACTGAAGCACAAAGAAAGACGGCAGAAGAGTTCGGTCAATTGGCCATTGATAAATCATTAAGCAGAAATGAATTAACGGAAAAACTAAAAGATGTCGCAACCCAAGAAGTGATCGACAAATTAAGTCCTGCAGACGATGATCACCAACATGATGATTACGGAAGTTACTCCTTTACATTAGGTGACGTGCAAACTTACGCTCAAACAAGCAGTGTAAAAGAGGAACAAAACTTTGTGGTATTTGTTGATTATACAATTGGCAATCCTCAATTCAAAGATGTCAAACCACAAAAAATAAAAGGTGGATTAACTGTCACTGAAAAACAGGTAGATGGTCAATGGAAAGTCACAGACTTTAGTTATTTCACTCGTTAGGAGGAAGAAAATGAGTAAGAAAAAAGGAGCAAGACAACGTTTTAAAAAACGAAAAAGTTATCTTAGATGGCTGGGAATCTTTATGATTCTCGGCTTTTTGATTCTTGCTAGTCCGATTTACACGCATAAGAAGGTAGACATACCAGATGAAGTAAGCACGAACGCCTTTTTAAACACGAAGGAACTGACGATGGTTTCAAAAGAAAAAGGAGCGAACCAGCAATTAGTTTTTGAATTTGCGATCGACGATGAAGATCAGAGCTTATTAAAAGAACTAGCTAATCTTAATTATCGTGTAGAAGTAAAGACAGCTAAAGGGGATTATCAAGCAATAAAAGCCAAAGTGATCAAGGTGTCTGATGATTATTTTGTAGTGAAGCTATCGCATGTACCAGAAGAATATATTGCTATGCGATTAACCATTATCCCTGAAAAAATTGATCCAAAGGTGGATATGCAAGAACCGCAAGATCTGATTTATTACGTTCACGAAGATAAGGTCAAAGATCACGTGAAAGACGAAGATTATGAACAACATGCGATCAATTACAAAGTGAAAGGATACAAGAAAGAACAAAAAGCAGCACAAAAACAAATTGAATCTTTCCAAGCAACCATAGATTTGAATGAAGAATTAGTGAAGAAACTAAAAGATCAGTTGCCTTATCAAGTTGCAGACGATCAGGAAAATACTGAAAATAAGATTAATAGTTACCAGCAAGAAATTGAAACATCGAAAACGCAAATGAAAGATCAAGAAGAGATCATTCAAAAACTTCAAGAAAAAATTGATCGTATGACAAAAGAAAATATTTAGAAGAATAGGTGGAGTAAAAGAAATGAAGCGAGCAAACTTGGTCGGCAAAGATACTTTCGCTGAGCAGAAAGTATTGATTAAAGCCTATCTCAAAGTTGTAAAAGCTAAAGAAATATGTCAAGAAGTGAATTTATCTAACACAACAATATCTGAGTTGAAGAATGGTAGAAAGAGTTTAGATACCTTAAAATTCAGATCATTTGAAGCTCTATATATAGCTGCAAAAAAATATTTTACGGCTGAAAGAAAATAAAAACAGGAGGATTTTATGTGAAAAAAGTATATCAAAAATGTTTATGGATCAGCTATATCACCGTAGGTATAGCTGTTTTTTTCTTTAGTTTAGCCGTTATCGTCGGTACAATTTTTCTTTGGTTTATCAATAAAGATTTATCATTTAATTGGTTCATGAGTCTATTGTCGTTCATTATGTTGATCTTTTTATGTTTAGAAATCCGCGAATTCATGCCTTCTCATTGGCAAGATAAGAGGAAAGAGTTTAGAGAAGAAATCGAAATGAAATCGAGCGACTGGATGGAACATACTTGGTTACCATTGAAAAGAAATAGCAAGCGAAAAGAATTTTGGATTCTACAATTATGGCCATTAGGTAAACTTTGTAGCTATTTGGCTCGTTTTATACTTGATTTAATCATTTACTCGATTGTAGTATTTGGAACGGCTTATTACTTATTAAATGATCCCAATAGGATTGCAGCATCAGACATTTTTACAGTGCTAATGACGTTGATTTTTGTCATGCTATTGTCTATTTTCACTCAAATAGTCATGCAATTTACCAGGCAAAAATTAACAGCAGGAAAACTTTTCAAAAGTCTATTCGATTTAATTATTGTAAATGCAATTCTAGCAACTTTAATAAAACAAATCGAACAATGTGGAAGAACAACAAAAGGAGTGAAGGAATTTTTAATGACGTTTGTTCACTTTGTAAATGGGCACATGTATTTGTTTGAAGTGGGTATTATTCTCTTTTTAGTCGGGTATGTATCCACGAAACTTATTAAACGTTCAATTGAAAAAGAAATTGAGATTGACCTGATTCCGACACTTTTTGGTTATGAGTACTATGTTGATTTTGGAAGATATGACGAATTGATCAATACAGGTATTGTTCACACGAGTATCTATGAAGCGACCGTTAAGGGCATCAGAACTACGTTAAAAGATGGCCAGGAGTCGAAAACAATTGACCGAAGAAAAGAGGTCTACAATTTTTATGAAGTCGAAGCAAGTCTAAGATATGGCATTGGAAAATTGTCGTTAGATGGAAGAAATATTCCACAAAACAAACCATACATTGGCTGGAAAAGTGATGCTCTAGAAGTATCTAAAAAGCTTTCTATGGAAGAAGATGAGCTTCAATGAGTTCGATCAATTTGAACCATTTATTTGAAGATATCAGTAATCATTTTCAACAATTTTCAATTGAAGATAATGAGGAATTGATGGGATTATTCCAAATAGAAAAAGAATACGACTATTTGACATTTATTTGTCGTGAAGGAAGAATCATTGATCCCAAAGAATCAAAAATCATTTCCCATTTAAGACGATTCAAAAATTATATCAGTAAAAATAAAGAAACTATTTCAGAAATAAAATTTGACGGAACAACAAACTTAGAATATTTAGTAAGAGTCACCTATCAAAGAAACCGCCGACTGATTGAAGATGATCAGGGAGTTTTAACAGAATTAGGCAGAAGTCGCCCATCCTCTATAGGTGGGTGATGAATGCCG
>ERZ506636.133-NODE-133-length-17553-cov-7.77597_pt1 | contig 17553 bp, 20 predicted proteins | sample MGYA00513984_ERZ506636 | MGnify/ENA metagenome assembly ERZ506636
GAAAAAAAGCCCCAAACTTTCTATACATCAATAAAATAATAAAAATTAAATTTAGAATAACGTGTAAAGGATTATTTGATGATTTTTTATTGAGAGGAGGGATGAAAATGATTAAGAAAACTCAAAATAAAATCCAACGTATATGTCAAAAACATTTTGTTTCTAGACTCAAAGCTGTATCTAAAAGAAAATACTTACATCCCATTATGATTTCGATCATCTTGATTTTTACTTTCTTAGGGAGCTTATCAAGTATTTATGTAAACGTTTATACAGAAACGTCAAATTTTGCTAACCAAACGACAGAGGAGACAAATAGTCCACCCTATTCTGAAATACAGTCCATAGAAAGCACCAATCAGTCTAGCAACAACGAGACAACCTCAACCACATCCTCGACTCAACTGATTGATCCGACAGAAAAAGAAATCACAGCAGCAAAAGCAGCAGGGGAGAAAGCTTATTCAGAAACAGGTAGAAGCCAGACATTTAGTACTGTTGCGGCCACTGCGAATTTCAACGGACATACCATACCAGATGGATATACAGTGATATATGCCAAAGATGGAGTCATTGTTGCGGTTAACGGATCGATGAGTGCGGATAAAACTGCGTTACAAGGCGTAACCAAAGCAATCGCTTTTATTGATAACCGTCCAGATATCCATAATCTGTTTATTGGCTCCACAGTAAATGGTACTACTATCACATTCCCAAAAAGTATCTATATGGGGGTGGCTACCGCTGGAAATACGATCGATTCAGTTACACCCAATGCGGATAAAAGTTATTCTTTTACACCCTCAACATGGGGAGGGCTTCCTGCCGGAGGAGGTATGAGTACTTTTTCAATCGGTATACAGTTAGCAAATGATATTCCATTCACGGGGTACTCGATCAAAAATGGGCAGATCGTTGATGGTAAGGGAAATGTTTCAAATTTTCCAACCTATCAAGCAGCAACGGTTCAGGTCAATGCGAATCGGACAGGAACTTTTTCTTATACAGTCAATGGTGGAGCAGCAAAAATCGGAACGTACGGGACTACATTATCTGGAATCCATGTGGGTGACAAAGTGGTTATCACTCCAACAGCAGTAACGGGCTATTCTTTTGCACAAACAAACGGTTCTTTCACAGCCCTAGAAAGTAACGTCGATACGGTGACCTATACAGGCAAACAAACACCAATCACTATTAAGTATCAAGACTATTTTGGACAGATGATTGCTCCTTCTAAAATAATGAATCTTACTTACGGAAGTGCTGCACAAGACCTGACGACTAATACGCCTACTATCAACGGATATACCTTTACAGCTGTTTCAGCGATAGAAACAAAGAACCAATCAGCAATGAGTGTTTTAGCTAGTTTAGATACAAATGGAAATGTAATCGTAAAGGACGCAAATGGAAAACAGATTTCTGAAGTCATCCTATATTATAAGACAAATGCAACAGTATCAATCAATGCAAATGGCAGTAAGTACTATGATGGTCTTTCTGTTGTACCGATCGTTAAATATGCCTTTAATGATAAAACAGAATCAACATCCCTTTTAAACAATGATCTCAGTATTGATCAAATCACATGGAATCCAACTGATTTCAAAGCGATGAATGAAAAGGGAGTTGAAGTAACTGCGCCTACTGAAATTGGAACCTATACGTCTTGGCAATTGACAAAAAGCGGACTAGCTAAACTAGCTGCCAGAACAAACTATTTATTTACTATCGTGCAGACATCTGATGTCTATACGATTAAGCAAATCAGCGGTGCGGTAGAGCTCAGTGGCAGTAAGACATATGATGGAAAAGCAGGTGTCCCGTCAATCCATGTCAAGCTAGCAGAGGGTGTCACTAGTTCGCTTACTCCAGTACAAGTGGCACTTAGCAGTATGGATTACACAGCAGATGCACAATCAGCAAAAAATATGGTTAATGCTGGCAGCTATACAATTAAACTAACGAATAGCGGAATAGACAAAGTCAAAGCAGCAAATCCCAAGTTGTCATTTACTGATATAGCCAACACATCAGGAACTTATACCATCTATAAAGCTAACGCAGTGATTACTGTCGATGACGCTGCCTTTAATTATGATGCCCAAAGTCACTCGATTTCGGTTGGAAATCTCCACGTTACCGGTGTTGTCTTAGGCGAATCATTGGATTATACCCTAACAGTTAACAGCCGGACAGATATTGGATCACAAATAGTAACGATTAGTTTAGGCGAAGGAAGTGTAAACAATAATTATACGATTATCGCAACAGATACCGCTAAGTTGACGATCAATCCGACTCTCTTGCTTCCTTCGACAGGTGGGATAGGTCTACTGCCCTTTGTCTTTTTAGGACTGATCTTTATTTTTTCTGGCTTCTTTTATTTTATCCATCGTAAGAAAAAAGCAGGTGAACAGCGATGAAAAAAACAAAAAATGTACGTGTGGATATATTTGCTGTTCTCTTTTTTATCCTACTGGTCTTTTTTATAGGTTCTCCGACTGTGTCAGCTAGAGAATCACCTATTACATTTACTTTGCATAATCGAATGTTCGAAAGCGATAAGATGCCAAGTATCAGTCAAAACGACGGAATAAATATCCCGGATAACTTTCAAGGAGTAAAAGGGTTGAACGGCGTTACTTTCGCTATATATGATGTCTCGGATGAATTTTACAAGCTGCGGTCAGAAGGAAGTAGTGTGGAAGACGCACAAAGAAAACTAGCACAAAAAAGTGATAGTGAAAAAATACTGGCAGAAAATGTGACAAAAACAGTAGACGAGGAAGAGGGCATTGCTTCTTTTAGTGCATCGGACAAAGATGAGCAAGGTCGTGACGCTGTTTACCGATTTACGGAAATAAAGACTTCAGATTAAGTAAAAGAAAAATCAGCACCATTTGTCGTTGTGCTTCCTGTGACAGATTCATCTAATCATAAATTGACGACCATCCACTTGTATCCAAAGAGCGAACAAAAAATACCTGCTGCACTCACATTAACAAAAACAGTAGAGAATAAGCAGACAGATTTTGCAGATGGGGATAAAGTCCCTTATCTCATCACCGTAACAATTCCTGAGAACATCAACGAGATAGGAACCTATACGATCAAAGATACAGCTGATCCTCAGTTATGGCTAGAACCAGAAACGATCGATTTTTTGATTGGTGGAGACAAGATTCATACATTTCACACACAAAAAATAAAACATGGTTTTGTCTTATCAGATTCTGGAAAAGATCTTAGTTCGTTTGCTGGAAAAAAATTAACGATCCGTTACCAAATGACATTGAAAGAAAACAGTGAAAAAACGACATTTGATAACGATGTACGTTTGACGACTGACAATCAAACAGTAGAAACACATCTTGCCATCCAAACAGGAGGCAAACAATTTGTCAAAGTGGATCGGCAAACGAAACAAAAACTAGCAGATGCTCAATTTCTAGTCAAAAAAAATGACCAATACTTAGCGCAAGAAAACGGGATAAATCATTGGGTAGCCAAAGATGATTCAAGAGCAACGATTTTTACTTCCAGTAAAGATGGAACATTTTCTGTCCATGGATTGTCTTTTGGAAGTTACGAACTAGTGGAGATTAAACCGCCTAAAGGATATATATTGAGTCAATCAACCATTCTCTTTGAAGTTGAAAAAGGCAGTTATGATCCGCTTCATCCTATACCATTGGAAATCATCAACGAACCAAAAGCAAATCCGACGAATAATGGAAAAACGCCAGTTCAGATGCAGACAAATGGTCCATCAAATGAAAAAAATGGAGGAAGCTTTCCAAAAACAAGCGAAGAGATGCTTGGAGGTTTCTCAATTTTAGGGTTGTTGCTAGTCCTTTCAACAGGGACAGCTTGGTTTTATAAAAAACAACAAAAAGGAAACAATAGGAGGGAAATAAAATGAAAAACATCAAAACAAAAATATGGACGTTTTTAGGAACTGCTATCATGCTGCTTCCTTTCGTTCTCGGCCTAGGAACTGCAGAGGTTTCTAGGCCGTATCACCTACACCAGAAAATGTTACGGTTAATTTGCATAAATTGAAATTCACTTCAGCACCAGAAAATCAAATAAACAACGGAACGGAATTGACATTTCCGAATAGCGAACCGTTGAACGGCGTTGAATTCAACGTATATGACATCACTGCTACGTACTATCCAAGTAAAGACACAGCAGTTCCAGCAGACGCTACACCCTTCGCAAGTGTAACGACTTCTGGTGAAGGATTAGCTAACCTGACTCTTCCAGGTAAATCTGATGGGAAAGATGCTGTATACGTCTTTGTAGAAACACCAAAGCCCGGTGTCGAAACGTCGCCAAATATCGTGTTAAGCTTACCCTAGACCCTGACAAACCTTTAGACACGATTCACCTATATGCTAAAAATGTCATCAAAGAAAGCAATATCAAAATCCAGAAAGCTGGGAACTTTTCAGGGGTAGATAAGTTAGCAGGGGCGCAATTCCAGATCAAAAATTCAGAGAATCAATTCGTGACCGGTTTTGATGAAAACACTGGTGTCGCTCTCTATGATCCTGCTGAGTCAGCGTTGACATTCACAACTGATACTGAAGGATCCATCAGTGTCAATGGATTAATAGACGGCAATTATACTTTAGTTGAAACAAAAGCACCAGATGGTTATCAATTAACCAATCCACAAAAAGAAACTACTTTTATAGTAAAAAACGGAAAATTGCAACAAACAACCGGTATCATCCATGGCGCAGATGAAGCCAATCTTGGGAATCCAAACGGTGTAGTCAATCGGGAAAATACAACTACGGATAACACGATTACTGTAGAAAATGTCCAAAACTACGGTGATTTCCACTTCATCAAACAAGATGTGAACACGCAAGAAAAATTAGCCGATGCAGAATTTTCTATTCTAAGAGCAAAAGATCCAACTGTTAAATTAATGAAAAAAATAGCAAACCTTGCCTCAGGAGAATACCCATATGCTTGGTCAGATGAAGTCACAGGTTCTGACTGGGAAGAAGTGAAATTGATTTCTGATTCAGAAGGGAAATTTTCAATCGAAGGGCTGAAACAAGGGGCATACTGCCTTCAAGAAACAAAAGCACCAGAAGGCTACGCATTACCTAAGAATGAAGCTGCGTACACTGAATTTACAGTAGATGATGATCCAACAACTTCTGATGAAACAACGATCGATAACCAACCTAAAGGAATCTTGCCTTCAACTGGTGGTATGGGGATCATCGTATTCATCTTGGTAGGTACTGCTTTAGTTGGAGGAGCAGTGATCTACTTCAAAAAACGCCATCAAGAAACAGAAGCTTAAACTATTGGAAACAAAAATCATACGATAAATAAACGATAGTGATTCAAATGGGGAGAAAGGTTGTGACAAGTGGTCGGTCTCTTGGTATTCGCTCAACAAACGGCAAAATAGGAGGAACTATTTTGCCGTTTGCTTCGCTAATACTCAGGTCAAGGCGCTGATTTCACAACCTCTTCATATACATATTAGAAAATAGGTGGACATGATGAATAAAAGCAGAATAAGAATACTGGACATCTTCATGGCAATCATTTTAGTCGTTGGGATCGGGATCTTTTCTTATCCTTTTGTAGAAGATTCACTGAATGATTTTCTTGCCCAGCAAATGATCATCCATTATCAAAAGCAAGCATCGAATAAGAATTCAGAGGAAATAAAAAAACAGCAGGAAAAAATGACAAAGAAAAACCAACAGTTGGCAGAGCAAAACGTATCACCAGGGATAGGCAGTTTCAACCAAGCAGTTGATGCAAAAGCATTAAAAGATTTACCTAGTAATGCCTTTTTTATGGAACATATGCTTGGAGTCATCGAAATCCCAAAAATCAATGTCAGCTTACCTATATTCGATCAGACAACGGAAATATTTTTGCAAAAAGGAACGTCATTATTGGAAGAAAGTTCTTATCCGACTGGCGGGAAAAACACCCATGCCGTTCTTTCTGGGCATCGTGGACTCCCAGAAGCAAAATTATTTACAGATTTGCCTAAGTTGAAAAAAGGAGACCAGTTTTTCATCCAGATCAATGGAAAGACATTGGCGTATCAAGTAGAAAAAATCCAAGTGGTCTTACCTGATGAAGTAGATTCTTTGGGTATCCAAAAAGGCAGAGATCTCGTGACTTTGCTTACCTGTACTCCTTATATGGTCAATACACATCGACTGCTTGTGACGGGGCATCGTATTCCTTATCAAGCAAAAGAGGCAAAAAAAGCGATCCAAGGAATTGATCAATGGAAAAAATGGAAATTTTTTATTTGGTTTATCGGTATACTACTTGGATCAATCGGCTTAGTTTGGCTACTCATCGCTTATTTAGATTCTTTGGCCATCGCTAAGCGAAACTATCCTTTATCTTTTTATGTAAAGAACACAAACGGACGACCAATCGAAGGAATGGTCTTTTCTGTAAAAACGCTCAACGGCAAACACTATATTACTAGAGAAAAAGTTCCATTTGTGAAAGCTTCTGATGAATACGGACTAGTGAGATTTTCTGATTTAAAAGGCAGGAACTATCGCTTGCAACATGAGGAGCTCCTGCTTAAAATCCATGTAAAACATAAACATTCGAAACAGTTTTCAATGAAATTGAAAAAAGGAAGATATAAACTGCGAAAAGAAAAAGAGGTGTACTATTTGATTGAGAAAGAATGAATGAAGATGTCCAAAAAAGCAGAGGGAACAGACTAAATGAAAAAAGAGAGAAGCTGACGAAATGGACGTGTAAACTGTTATTTTTGGTTTACTATCTGGAACGCCATCTTCTATTTTTTTATGTTTCAGAAGAATTTTATTATTATAGTATAACTTTTGAATTAGTTTCCATAACATTTGGAGCAAGGGGTTAAACCACGAGCTTGAGCTTCGCTTAAAGTGGCAGGGGTATACGTACCATTTCCACATTTATGTGTATGGTATTTTGAACCGGTCGGTGTGACATAGACAGTTTGTTCATTATTTTGCTCAGGAGCTGCGGCTTGTGCCTGCTGAGAGGCCTGTTCAGCTGCTGCTTGCTGTCGCGCCTGTTCTGCTTGTTGCTGTGCGATTGCTTCTTGTTGCGCTTGTTCTGCTTGTTGTCGTGCAATTTCTTCTTGCTTTTTCCGTTCTTCTTCTGCTTCTTTTGCTTTGATTGTGGAATCAATTGCAGCAAGACGGCTTGTCAACTCTTGTTTGTTTTCAGGTAGCGCTTGGATAGCTGCTGAAGCAGTTGCATAGTTTTCTTTTGTAGGATTTGCTTCAGCTTGTGACAAAGCAGATTCCGCTTCTGTCACTTTTTTTCTAGTGCAGCTTTTTCCGCTTTTTGTTTCTCTTCTTTTTTCTTTTCAATTTGTTCTTGTTCTTTCGATGAATCTGCCGTACTTTCGGAGATCGTGGTACTGCTGCTGGAAGCCTGATCTGAACTTGTGCTTTGAGTAGTAGACGTAGTAGCACCACACCCACTCAACAAACTTCCTGCGACCAAAAACAATGCAACTAATTTTTTCACTAAATTTCCTCCTTAAGTAAAAAACAACCGTTTTCAATAAATGTCCTTTTCAATTGTTTACTTACTTGTTATAATAATTGTGTTATGAATAGTGATTGAGGAAACTTAATCTAATCCCGTGTTGATACACGGGATTTTTTGCTATAGTTCTGTTATTAAGTATGCAATAATAAAATATGTACGTTATTTTATTATTAGATTATTGACATTTATATAATAAACGATTAAATGATTCATATCAATAGAATACTTAGGAAAAAAAGAGAAATAATAACAGGTTTATGCACTATTGACGGTGTGACAATATGATATTTGTATCCGTTTTTTTTCTTGTATGTAGTATAGTAAAGTAGATACAGGAGGAGAAAATATGCAGACTTTTTTAACAAAAGTTTCTCAAAAGAAAATTAAAATGATTCATTTACTGCTTGAAACAGAACGTTGGTGTTCAATAGAAGAACTACAAAACGAATTGAAGGTATCAAGTAAGTCTATCTTGAATTATCTAACAGATTTAGAAGAATTGTTCCAAAAATATCCTGATAAGGTCATTTTGAAGAATGAGAATAATCGGCGCTTTTCTATGGAAAAGCAGGAGAACTTCCCAATCTACATTATTTATCTTCATTTCTACAGAAAATCATATAATTATCATTTGATTGAATTCATGTATCAACATCCTGAGAAAAATTTGGAAGATTATGCAGACGCTCAATATACGAGTGTATCCACAGTTTTTCGTTATGCTAAGTTATTAGTAAAGTACTTTGAAATGACGGACGTCAAAGAATAGTCGCCGCCAGATAGAAGGAAATTAGCAGTTGAAAAAGCTGCCCTGCATCAAGTAATACGACCAGCCAAACGGAAACAGTGTCTCATGTTTTTGATTTGGCTGGTCTTATTACCGCAGATGCAAGCTTTTGCCACACCTCTTTCTTGTCATTTACAGACTCAACTATCAATGCTGCAAGCTTTCCCTTAATGCTGTAACACCAGTAAGAGTTGTCAAGACCAGCAGACTGACTAGGTAAATACCGCTCAAAAACAAGATTACGGCAGTTAAACTATAATGATCCATCAAGAAACCGATGACGATAGAAGAAAAACCACCAACAGCTCGTCCAAGGTTCATAATGAAATTATTCGCCGTCGCGCGGATTTCTGTTGGATACAAACTACTAATCACTGCGCCATATCCACCATACATGCCATTGATAAAGTAGCCGACTATCACAGCGGCTGCTACCAAACTCCACTGGCTATGGGCTAACACAAGTAGATAGACAGATAAGGATGAACAAATTAAAAACAAAGAAAAGGCTAGTTTAGGCCCCAATTTATCCATGATTATGCCAAAAGTCATCATCCCCAAAGACATGCCTAAAATAGTACTGACCATCCACAATGAAGACCCAGAAACCGAAAGCCCTAATCGATTTTGCATAATTGAAGGCAGCCAATTCATTAACCCAAAATAGCCGGCAATTTGGACAGTTACCATGATACTAAGGCCACATGTTTGCCAAGCAAGATGTTTTGATTCAAACAGTCTGCTAAGTTTGGTTTTCTTTTCGGCAGATTGTACAGATTTGAATTCCTTTGGTTCAGTCAAGCCGCGACGAATGAACAAGACCATCAACACCGGCAGTACACCTACGACATACAACATCTTCCAACCAAACGTTGGAATGATCACAGCAGCTAAAATCGCAGCCAAAGCCGCACCGACCTGCGCACCAATACCAGCAACCGAAGAAGCTCGTCCAATTTGTTTTTTTGAAAAACTTTCGGAAATCAAGGACATACACGCCCCGTATTCTCCTCCCGCTCCTACACCTGCGATAAAGCGAAAGAGATAAACCAAGTAGATGTTTGAAGCAAAATACATCAATAAAGAAGCAATCGAAAACAGAAGGACCGTTTGAGAAAATACTTTCACACGTCCATATTTATCAGCTATGATGCCAAAAAAAATACCTCCAATGAGCATCCCCAAATTAGTGATCGTTGAAATGAAACCCGCTTGCGTACCACTAATATGAAAAGAAGTAATCATTGAAGATAATGAAAAAGCTAAAAACATAATATCCATATTCTCTAAAGCAATTCCCGCCGATGTCGATAATAATACCTTTCGCTGATACGTTGTCATTTTTATACCCCTTTTCCTAAAATTTCCCTAAATTGTTAAAAGTATATCCAAAAAAGAATAAAAAAACAAGACTTTTTTATTTGAAATAATACACAAACAACCGATATAGATAATCCAGCTTAGTTTTAATAGAAATGAGTATTGACTTGGAGTACACTTAAAGTTGTAGAATAAATAAAATACATAAGTAAAGTGGCAAGAAATTAAGAGAAAGAGTGATCAGATGAATATCAAACAAGTCAGTGAAGAAAAGGGCATTTCGGCCGATACATTGCGCTATTATGAACGAATCGGGTTGATTCCACCAGTTAATCGGACAAAAGGCGGAATCCGTGATTATACAGAAGAAGACCTAAAATGGGTCGACTTTACGATCTGTATGCGAAATGCCGGATTATCGATCGAGTCTTTGATTGAATATATTCGCCTATCTAGCGAAGGAGAAGCAACTGTATTTGAGCGGCGTAAGCTTTTGATTGAAGAAAGTGAACTTTTGACGAAAGAAATTGCTGAAATGCAAGAGTGTTTGGAACGTTTACAAGGAAAAATCAAGAAATATGATCGTGTGTTATCTAGAAATAAAATGGAATGTATCAAGTAAAAAAATCAAGGAGCATCGCTATGGAGTTACGCTTACTAAAATATTTTTGGACAATTGCAGAAGAAGGAACAATCTCTCAAGCCGCAGAAGTTCTACATCTTACACAACCAACCTTAAGCCGACAACTGAAGGAGTTAGAAGAGGAACTAGGAACAGAACTGTTTGTACGCGAAAACCGCAAAATGATCTTGACAGAAGCAGGTTATTTTCTAAAAAAGCCGAGCAGAAGAAATTTTAGATTTAACGAATCAAACCACTCAAGAATTCGAGAACAGAAAAAAACAATTATTCAGCGGCCGATTTACGATCGGCTGTGTGGAAGCTGATAATTCGAATACATTGGCACTATTACTAGAAAAGTTGATCCGTGATTATCCCAGCGTTCAATTTCATATCCACAGCGGAACAAGTGATGATATCACGGAGTGACTAGAAAAAAGCCTGTTAGATTTAGCGATTTTGCTAGATCCAGTAGATACAGAGAAATACGAAACGATTTTGTTACCAAGAAAGGAAAAATGGGGATTGCTCATTTTAGAAAATTCTGTTTTAGCAAAAAAAGACGTGATAACAAAAGAAGACTTTGCGAATGTACCTCTTTTGATCTCAAAGCGTCCAGAAATACAGCGAATGTTTGCTGACTGGTTAGGCATAAAAAAGGAGCAGTTGCTGATCACAGGAACGTACAATTTGATTTTCAATGTATTTGCGCTAATTGAGAATCAGGTAGGTGCTGCTTTAGTCATAGAAGGTGCTGTAAGTCATCTTTCAAAGCGAGTGACATTCGTTCCGCTTGACCCAATGATTGAAACGAACTGCATGCTAGTCTGGAAAAAGAATCGGATTTTATCACCTGTAGTCAATGAATTGATTCACCGTTTCAAAGAAGCTTTTGAACAGTAATAAGTATCTCTAATCGAAGAAATTTCAATACAAAAGCGAGACGTATGACAGTCTTGCTTTTGTATTTTTTCATTTTTAAATCAAAAAAAATAAAGAGATTTACATAACTTGTTAAATAAGCGCTTACAAACATAAGAAGAACGGAAATGAATCAGCTATAATAACCGTTGTTCTGGATTGTAATCATTACAAAGAAATGAAGATTATAACTTTGGAGGTGTTCGAAATGAAAGAAAAAAAGCAAAAATTCGTTCAAAAAACATGCCCTTTATTCAATGGTTGGGTATGATTCTGCTGATTGTATTAGCTTTATTGACGATCATTCCTTTTTTATGGATGGTTTCTGCTTCATTCAAAGCAAATAATGAAGTGTTCACGATTCCGATTCAATGGATCCCTAAAACTTGGCATTTAGAGAATTATCTGGTTATTTGGTCTCGTATTCCTTTAGTGACATTTTTTAAGAATACAGCTTTTTTAAGCGTTGTGATCACGTTGATTCAGTTGTTTACTTCTAGTTTTGCTGCTTACGGGTTTTCTAAACTAAATTTTAAAGGGCGCGATATTTTATTTTTAGCATATATCGGCACGATTGCTGTCCCTTGGCAGTCTTATATGATCCCGCAGTTCATTATGATGAGAAAAGTGGGTTTAACATATACGTTGTGGTCGTTGGTGCTATTACAAGCGTTCAATGCTTTTGGTGTGTTCTTGTTGAAGCAATACTACAGTAGTATCCCAGATTCTTTATGTGAGAGTGCGCGGATCGATGGCTTATCAGAGTGGGGAATCTATCGCAAGATCATTTTACCTCTTACAAAACCGGCGATTGCCAGTTTGACGATCATCACATTCGTTAATACATGGAACGATTATATGGGGCCATTCATTTATTTGTCTTCTACGGAAAATAAAACAATCCAGTTAGGGTTGAAAATGTTTATTGGGCTATTTGATGCAGAGTACGCATTAATCATGGCTGCCTCAGTTGTTTCTGTTCTTCCTGTTGCTTTTATATTTTTAGCGATGCAAAAATATTTTGTAGAAGGGATCGCTTCATCAGGAATGAAGGAATAGGAGGTGATTATGAAAGAGCAGCGTTTTGACAAAAATGTTTATATGGAATTCTTTTATTGGTTGTATCAATCATTGGCAAGTAGCCTTTGTTTTTGGTGTGTCAATATCTTGTATATAGCAGCTGCGTTCCTTTTGTCGATAGATGGAAGGAATGTCTTTTCCTTTATTTTTTCTTTACTTTTTATTGGTCCAGGTTGCATCGTGATGATAGGTATGACAGAAGAATTAGCAAAAGAAAAAAGTTTTTCACCAGTACGTTTGTTCATAAAGACGTTTCGCCAATTTTGGCTAAAGGGATTTTTTTATTGGCTATTTGCTTGGATAGTTAGTGTGATAATGATTTTTGATTGTTTCTTTTTTATACGTTTTTCTTATGGAAAATGGTTGATTCCGTTGTTTGTTTTACTTGCTTGTTTATCAGTTTCCTTTAGCATCAACTACTGGTATTTTCAGGTGAGAAATCCAGCGTCGAAACCAAATCAAGTTCTACGGATAGCGTTCTACTATACGTTGAAAAAATGGTATGTGAGTTTACTAGATTTTTTACTATTGACAAGTTTGTTTCTCTTCTTTTTCGTAAAGCCCCAATGGTGTATTCTACTAGGTCCTTCTATCGTATTTGGTTTGATTTACTTCAACAATCGTAAATTGATGAGAACTATGGATCTGTAGACTTTATAAATTGAAACTTTCAATTAAGAATGACAGTTTTTATGTAAAAACTGTCATTCTTTTTCATTTTTTGAAACATATGGCTAAACAAATGAAATAAAACGTGCTATACTTTTGAATGAAACAGGTTTAGAAACTGTATCAATTATTTGTGATTATTTCTAACTAATAATTAAAAATAAAGCATAAAAAGGACGATGTTCAATGGACGAAAAAATGAAACAAGGTTCGAAATCTGTAGTAGAAAGTTTGATTAATCATCATGTTGATTATGTATTCGGTATACCAGGTGCAAAAATCGATGGTGTATTTAATGAATTAGAGGATCAAGGTCCTGAATTAATCGTGACTCGTCACGAACAAAATGCTGCATTTATGGCACAAGCAATCGGACGTATTACAGGAGAGCCAGGAGTAGTTATCGCAACAAGTGGTCCTGGTGCTAGTAACTTAGCTACAGGTTTGGTAACAGCGACAGCAGAAGGTGACCCAGTTTTAGCAATTGCCGGACAAGTAAAACGAAGCGATCTATTGAAGTTGACCCATCAAAGCATGGATAATGCAGCACTGTTCCAGCCAATCACAAAATACAGTGCAGAAATCCAAGATCCAGAAACAATTTCAGAAGTGATTGCCAATGCTTATCGTATGGCTAAGAGTTCAAAAAAAGGCGCGAGCTTTATCAGTATCCCGCAAGATGTAGTGGATGCACCTGTCCAAGGGAATGTCATCAAGCCATTGAGCGATCCTAAATTAGGTTCTGCTTCTGCAGATGATATCCGTTACCTAGCTGAACGCATTAGAGAAGCAAAACTACCGGTACTATTAGTAGGTATGCGAGGATCAAGTGAAAAAGAAACGTTAGCCATCAGGCAATTAGTTGGAAAGACAGCATTGCCTGTTGTAGAGACATTCCAAGCAGCTGGAGTGATCTCACGTGAATTAGAAGCGCATTTCTTTGGTCGTGTGGGTTTATTTAGAAACCAACCAGGAGATATGCTTTTGAAACGAAGTGATCTAGTTATTGCTATTGGCTATGATCCAATCGAATATGAAGCAAGAAACTGGAATGCGGAAAAAGATGCGCGGATCATTGTGATCGATGAAGCGCCAGCTGAAATCGATCCTTTTATGCAGCCTGAAAGAGAATTGATCGGTGATATCTCAGCCACTCTTGATTTATTGACAGGTTCATTAGAGCCTCAACAAGTGTCAGAAGATGCAAAAGAATATTTAGCATCTCTTCAAGCAGAATTAACGGAGCGGGACATTGTTCAATCAAAAGGAGAAGCAGGTATCTTGCATCCTTTAGAAGTTATTAACACGCTTCAGTCAAAAGTAACAGATGATATGACTGTTACCGTAGATGTAGGTAGTCATTATATTTGGATGGCACGCCACTTTAGAAGTTATGAACCTCGTCATTTGTTATTCAGTAATGGTATGCAAACGCTTGGTGTTGCATTGCCATGGGCGATTTCTGCTGCATTGGTGCGTCCAAATACACAAATCGTATCAGTTTCCGGCGATGGGGGATTTTTATTCTCTGCCCAGGATTTAGAAACGGCGGTACGTAAAAAATTGAATATCGTTCATTTGATTTGGAATGATGGACACTACAATATGGTAGAGTTCCAAGAAAAAATGAAATATCAGCGGGCGTCAGGTGTAGACTTTGGTCCAGTTGATTTTGTGAAATATGCAGAAGCTTTTGGCGCTAAAGGAATCCGAGCTACAAGTGTAGAGGAATTAGAAAAAGCTTTAGAAGAAGGATTTGCGACAGAAGGACCCGTAATTATTGATATTCCGATTGATTACCGTGATAATGAGAAATTGGGAGAAACAATCTTACCAGATCAATTCTATTAAGGAAGTGTCGACATGACTGAAAAAATCTTATACCAGCACGGGACATTAGGAGCTTTGATGGCTGGCTTGATGGATGGAACAGAAACGATTGCTCATATATTAGAAAAAGGAACTCTGGGATTGGGAACATTGCATGGGCTTGATGGTGAAGTCATCTTTTTAGATGGCGTAGCTTATCAAGGAAGATCAGATGGCTCAGTTGCCCAATTAGATGGAAGTGAACTTACCCCCTATGCAGCAATTACAGATTTTACGCCAGATACTAGTTTTTCTGTCTCAAAAACTGCAGATGGAGAACAATTGAAAAAAGACATATTAGTAAGAGAAGCCGGGGAAAACCTATTTTTGGCAGTGAAGATAACTGGATTATTCAAAAATATGCACATCCGTATCATGCCGAAGCAAGAAAAACCTTACAGAAGACTAGCAAAAATTTCAGAGTCTCAACCAGAATTCCAACAAAGCAATGTCCAAGGAACATTAGTCGGGTTCTTTACGCCTGAATTATTCCAAGGAGTTGCTGCAGCGGGATTTCACTTGCATTTTATCGATGATACACATACATTTGGCGGACATGTAATGGATTTTGAAGTGGCTGAAGGAAAAGTTGAGATTAGCCGCATCTCGTCCCTTGTACAGCATTTTCCAGTTGATGATCCGACTTTTGTTCACGAAACGATTGATTATGCTGATTTAGCAGCAGAAATCCAACAAGCAGAATAGAAAAAGACAGCGAGATGCGTTCAAGGTGATTAACCTGACGTATCTCGTTTTTTTGAGGAGGAAACCTAGCGTTTACAAAAAAACTGAGCTATAATCTTCTCCATAGATCAAAAAGGAGCGGTTTTTATCATGTGGACAGAAAAACAGAAAAAAGATGCATACGAAATTTTATTATTACAGCAACAAGGATTATTAGAAGCAGAAGATAACTGGTTAGCAAATTTAGCAAATTCATCTGCATTGTTGAATGAGACTTTGCCTGAGACTGTCTTTGCAGGATATTATTTATTCGATGGTAATGAATTGATTTTAGGACCGTTCCAAGGGCGAGTTTCTTGCACACGTATCAAGATGGGAAAAGGAGTTTGTGGAGAATCAGCTGAAAAACAAGAAACATTGATCGTTGATGATGTCAAAACCCATGCAAATTACATTTCCTGCGATTCAGCCGCACAATCAGAAATCGTAGTGCCAATGGTAAAAGAAGGTAATTTAATCGGTGTTTTAGATATCGATTGCGGAGTAACGAAAGGGTATGATGAAATCGATCAAGCATTTCTAGAAAAATATGTAGATCTTTTATTAGCAAATTTTAATATAAATGCTTTTTCATTTATTAATAACTAAAATCGTCTATTGAAACAAAAAAGAAGAGAAATCAAGAATAAAAAGAGCCGGAAAGACAGTGGGCATTTCTGTTTTTCGGTTTTTTTATTTTTTTATAAAATCACAAGTGTTATTGATTTTCATAATCATATTTTAATGGTATTATCATTTTAAATAATGGAAAAACATTAAGGATGGATGAAATATGAATAACGAAACTATCATTTTAGGAAAAAAATATATTTGCCAACCTATTGGCTTGAAACAAAAAGTGGTTGGAGAAGTAATCAGTAAATTAGAAAATTGTGTTGTGATCTGCGTAGACGAATATCATGACGTCGATCGCAATGAAATATTAGAAAAATGCGGAAAAGTAGTGGCAAAATATACTCACGTTTATGAGTTGGAAACAACAGAATATCTATATAACTATAGCAACAAATATGAACATACTTTAGTTTCATAAAGATTTAAATAAAGTGCCTTCAAAAGCGAGAAGACCAAGCTTTTGAAGGCACTTTATTTAGTTGGCAGTGATTGTTCATGATTTTTGATTTATTCAAAAGGTTCGCCTAGAGAATCTGTCTCTGTAACGAGGCCTGGTGGAGAAACTCGATAAAAACCTATACTGCCAGAACTGTCCTATTTTCGGATAGACAAACTAGTAGTTTTAAAAAGATCATCCGATCCAATCATTTCAAAAAATGCAAAACTGATATCAGGATCATTTAGCTCAGGCTTGTTATCGTAAAGCATTTGTAAAGGTTGCATTTAGTTAGGAGTAAACGCGAAACTATCATCATTATTTGCTGAAGAAGATGAAGAAGCTAATTCAGAGTTTGTTTGAAATAAAGGAGACGTGCTGACAGTTTCTTTACCCTGTTTTTTGCAGAGGTAGAAACTTTTATATCGGAAGTTTCTACCGGAGAATTTTTCTCATTTGTAGAAATTGTTGAATCGATACTATTCGAAATTTGCGTATCTGAAGGTATGTTCTTTGATGCAGAAGTCCCACAAGCAGTAAGTAACAATAAATTTGATAAACTGATAAACAGAATTCTTTTCATTATGTACACACTCCTTATAGTATCGTTTAGCATACACCTATGCTCAGTATTAGGCAAAATCAATGCAAAACTATCAAGTCTTTTATAGTATCTATTAGTCTTAGTAATACATATATGGAGAGGGTGATATCCCAGTTCAAACCAGATACATTGGTTACCATCTGTATTAACGATTATGCCTCTAAACGCTTTTTTTATGAAAAAATTTATAAGTGAAAACGTAGGTATGATATTATCTAGAGGTAATTTTTTTGGGTATTTAAATAGTTGCTAGGAGGATAGCTGGGAGCGTCAATAATTTTGTGTAAATAAATTGTCCTCCTGCAAAATAATTAGTT
>ERZ506636.170-NODE-170-length-12600-cov-7.53105_pt1 | contig 12600 bp, 15 predicted proteins | sample MGYA00513984_ERZ506636 | MGnify/ENA metagenome assembly ERZ506636
CACGACGCTCTTCCGATCTGAAGGACCGGATTTGGTGAAAGCTTTACATGATGTGGGCGTTGAAGGTGCCACTATAGTTGGTGCCGTTGAAAGCTTTAGTGGCTTAGCGGTACGCGTCACTAAATAAGATATATTACAATTTTGATTTTAATAGTATATAGAGTAGTTGTGCGTTGATGCTTTCACAAAATATATAATAATATTGAGGTAAATAATGAGTAATACAAATGAATTAACTGTAGATGTGCGTGGCAGTTTGTGTCCAAAACCTGTGATTGAAACGAAGAAGGTAAGCGATGCAAATCCAGACGCGATTATTACGACCATTGTAGATAACGAGGTGAGTCGCGATAATGTAGAGAAATTTGGGAAGTCTCGTGGCTATGATGTGGCAATTGGACAAGATGGTATAGATTTTTTTATTAAACTTACGCCGAATGTAGAACCTGCACCGGAAATTGGTTGCAAACCTATGAATTATAGTGACCGCATCATTTTGATGACGAAAGATTATCTTGGTGAAGGTAGTGAAGAGCTTGGCCGTAATTTGATGAAAACCTTCTGGGTGTGTATGGTTGAAGCCGACGTGAAGCCATCTACAATTTATTTCATCAATAGTAGCGTTAAAATGGTAACCAACGATTCTGTTCATTTAGACAATATTAAAAAGTTAGCTGATCTTGGTGTTGAAATTGCTGCATGTGGTATTTGTCTCGACTATTATGGTCTAAAAGATCAAGTGGGGGTAGGCTCTATTACAAACATGTATGCGATTACAGATGCTATCGTTGGGGAAAATCTTGTTAAACTATAATACTCGTATCTATGTTGTAAATGATTAAGCAATATTATTGGGGGTGAGGCGTTGAACAATAAAAAGTTGCTTGTCGTTTTTACATCCTATTATTTTGGGGATAAAGTAGATAAGATATTAACAGAACTTTCGGTGCCTCACCAACTGATGGCTACACCGCCAGAATTGAATGATATGTGTGGTTTGTCCATTCAAATAGACTTGAATGCTGTAGAACAAGTTCAGACTATCCTAAAAGAACATAAGATTAGTACGTCAGGCTTATTTTGGTATGAAAAAGGGAAACCAGTTTTAGCTTATAAAGATTAAATCGATTTATTAGTATCGAAATTTATCTATATATGATAACATTAATATATAAAAATCGTATTGTATAGGAGATATACATGGTTGATTTTACCTTGCCTCGCGAATATATAGACGATATGGTCGTCCGTATGGCCCATCATAGTACAGCAATCGAGGGGAATACGTTAACACAAGGGGAAGCAAAGAGTATCCTATTAGATAATATGATACCCCGTAAAATGGATTTGCGTGAGTTCTATGAAGTATCTAATTATCGCGACTATTTAGTATTCTTGATGGAATCATATCAAGAAGTAATTACGATAGATATCATAAGAGACACACAACGATTGTTACTAGCACATATCCGTGATGATAATGGGCAATTTAAGGTTGTTCCAAACATGGTTATTAGTGCTGATTTTGAGCCAACAAAACCATATCAAGTACAAGAAGCTTTAAAAAACTGGTGTGATACATTGCAATATCGTTTAGAGATATCCCAAAATGATGAAGAGCGGGTGCGTGCCATTATGGAGCAACATTTGCAATTTGAACGTATTCATCCTTTTGTTGATGGTAATGGCCGTACAGGAAGAGCTCTTATTGTACACGCTTGTTTACAACAGAAATTAGCGCCTATTATCATTAACAAAGCTGATAGAGGTGAATATATGACTCTGTTAAATGATGGTGATTTAAATGGCTTATATAAGTTAGGTCTTGATTTATTTTATAAGGAAAAAGAACGTATGATTCTATTTGGTCAAAATTTTGGCTGATGAGCATCATATGTTATGTATCTAGGTTAAGTTTTTGAAATTAATATAATGAAAGGTTGAATTTCAATGAGCAAATATGAAATAGAAAATGTAAAATTAACAGCCCCTAAATTGGATCGTAACGATTTAGAATATGCTATGACATATCGTTATGCATGTAAAAAATTCGATAGCACTAAAAAGATTTCTGACGATGATTGGAATGCGATTCTGAATGCAGCGCGTTTGTCTCCAACATCTCTTGGCTTCGAGGCGTATCAATTGTTGGTAATTCAAAATCCAGAAATTCGAGAAAAGATGAAAGCTTATGGATGGGGTATCTTAGCAGGGCTTGAAGCCAGTCATGTAGTGGTTTTCTTAGCTCGTAAAAAGGCAGATCTTGAATTCGATTCATCATATATCCGTCATATTCAAGAAGAGGTGAAACAATTACCAGCTGAAATTGATGCGGCATATCGCGAAAAATATGCTCAATTTACAAAAGAAGATTACAAAACATTTGAATCTGAACGTGCGGCCTTTGACTGGGCATCCAAACAAACGTATATTGTTATGGCGAACATGATGACAATGGCTGCTTATGAAGGCTTAGATTCTTGTCCATTAGAAGGGTTTAATCAAGATGACATGACAGCACTCTTAGGTGATGAACTTGGCCTTTTCGATACTAAGCACTTTGGCATTGCTGTAATGGCAGCCTTTGGGTACCGTGATGAAGAACCACATCGCAATAAAACACGTCGTACAATGGATGAAATTGTAAAGGTCGTTGAATAGAATATATCAAAATATTTACAAGAAGAATGTTAGGACCATAGAACACTACTTTTGCTAAAGTATGCCAACTTTATATATCGCACTTCATTTAACCTTTAAACATGAATGGTACGTTATAAATATACAGAATATTTTGAATATTTAACATATCTGTATATTTAGATGATTTTTAAGATACATGTATATAAGCGTAAAGGAGTGATTATATGTTATGGTCAATTATTGTTGGTGGTTTTATCGGGTTCCTAGCAGGTGCCATCACTAACAAAGGCGGTGCAATGGGCGTTATCGCTAAAGTTGTTGCTGGTTTAATTGGATCGTCCGTAGGTCAGTCCCTATTTGGTACCTGGGGTCCTAGCTTAGCAGGTATGTCCTTAATTCCATCTGTATTAGGTGCAGTCATTATTGTTGCTGTAGTCTCATTTTTCTTCGGAAAAAGGGGATAGTAATCTACTTATAAAAGTAGGTCTAATATAGCTAAACGTGATTTTACATGAAAGGAGTCACTATTATGGCATTAGAAGAAAAACTCAACCAAGCTAAAGGTGCACTAAAAGAAAATGTTGGCAAATTAACTGGTGACAAAAAATTGGAATCAGAAGGTGCTGTAGAAAAAACAACTGCTAAAGTTAAAGACGTTGTAGAAGATGTTAAAGATGCTGTAGAAGGCGCACTTGACGGCTTGAAAAACTCTGTTGATAACGATAAAGAATAAACTCGTGTTTATTCAACAATCACATAAAGAAAATCTCATTAAGAGACAACAAAAACCAGTAAATCGTTCGATTTACTGGTTTTTTATTGCTATTAATTTGCATTATACGTTGAAGCGGAAGTGTGTTACGTCGCCGTCTTTCATAACATATTCCTTGCCTTCTAGGCGAACAAGGCCTTTTTCTTTAGCAGCATTTTGGCTGCCGCAAGCTTGTAAGTCATCGAAGGATACGATTTCAGCGCGGATAAAGCCTTTTTCAATATCGGAGTGAATTTTACCAGCTGCTTGAGGTGCTTTTGTGCCGTTTACAATTGTCCAGGCACGAGCTTCCATTTCACCAGCTGTAAAGTAGTTAATAAGACCTAAGAGTGCATAACTTGCCTTGATAAGCTTAGTTAAGCCAGATTCTTCAAGACCGAGATCTTCTAGGAATGCAGCGGATTCTTCATCGGATAACTCAGCAATTTCGGATTCGATACGAGCGGATACAACAACGATGCCAGCACCTTCGTTCTTCGCGTATTCTTCTACGCGTTTTACGTGCTCGTTAGCGGAGTAATCAGATACTTCATCTTCAGAAATGTTAGCAACATAAAGAGATGGTTTTGCTGTAAGTAATGTCAACTCTTTAATCATTTCTAACTCTTCTTCGTCTAGACCTTGGGCACGAACTGGTTTTGCTTCACCGAGACCTTCGATAATGCGTTCTAGCAATGGTAACTCAGCGCGAGCATCTTTATCGCCGGATTTTGCAATTTTTTCAATGCGTTGTTTCCGTTTTTCTACGGATTCAAGGTCTGCAAGGCAGAGCTCTGTATTGATGATTTCGATGTCTCGGATTGGATCGATAGACCCTGCAACGTGAGTGATATTAGGGTCATCGAAACAACGAATAACTTGTGCAATTGCATCTACTTGACGAATATGGCTAAGGAATTTGTTACCTAAACCTTCGCCTTTAGATGCACCTTCAACGAGACCTGCAATATCTACAAATCGCATAGCAGCAGGGAGGATGCGTTTGGAACCGAACATTTCCGCTAATACAGCTAGACGACTGTCTGGAACATCAACAACACCTACGTTTGGCTCAATTGTACAGAATGGATAGTTGGCAGCCTCAGCGCCAGCTTTTGTAATAGCGTTGAATAATGTACTTTTACCAACATTTGGAAGGCCTACGATGCCTACTTCTAAATTTGTGCTCATGGTACCACCTTTATTAAAATTAATTTCGTTCTTTGTGAAAGCTTTCATTAGAAATATGTTTCTTATAAAAGCCTTGTCAAACACATATTATATCATATTCTAATGGATATATACATTTCTATAGAATTGGCCTAGATTATTTATCAAGAAGTGCTATAATATTAGAGAGAAAGTTGAAGTTTTTTATAAAAAATAATGATAAGTAGATGTATTTATATAATAAAAATATAAGTTTTTCTTATGATTTGTTTTATAGAAAATTTTGATGAGTAGATATGACTATGTCAGTGTACAGACGGACGTGTCATTTTGATTGAACGTAAACGTCATGTAACGCTGCTAGGAAAGGAAGTTAAGTATGTTTTCTAAGTTATTTGATAGTTTTTTAGTTCACTATTTAGAACGTTTTAATGATCACTGCTTTAGTGTAAAAGTAGGTGACAATGAATATACCATTGGCGAAGGTACACCTGAGTTTACCATTCGTGTAAACCGCGATATTCCTAAGAAAGATTTGCTCGTTTCTGCTGAACTCGCACTTGGCGAAGCGTATATGCGTAAGGATATTGAAATCGAAGGCGATTTATTCAAAGCTCTTTGTGTTGTACTCGGTCATGTTAATAAGGATTCTATCAATAAAAAGGTACTTAGTTCTCTCTTTAATGTAGGTCTTAAAAAGAAAGATCAAAAACAACAAGTGTCTTCTCACTACGACCTTGGCAATGATTTTTATAGCTTATGGCTTGATAAGACGATGAGCTATTCTTGTGCGTACTTTAAACATGAAGATGATAGCTTAGAAGATGCACAATACCAAAAGGTTCATCATATTCTCGATAAATTATATTTAAAAGAAGGTATGACATTACTCGATATCGGTTGTGGTTGGGGATTCCTTTTAATTGAAGCAGCCCGTAAATATGGCGTTAAAGGCTATGGTTGTACATTGTCTGAAGAACAATGGAAGAAAGGCCAAGAACGGATTAAAGAATTCGGACTTGAAGGTCAAGTCGAAATCGAACTCATTGATTATCGTGATGTAGCGGCATCTGGTCGTACATTCGATCGTATCGTCAGCGTTGGTATGTTGGAACATGTAGGTCGTCCTAATTTCCCATTGTATATGGAGGATGCATCCACTATGTTAAATGATGGTGGTTTATTCTTGCTTCATTACATCAGTGATCCATCAGAAAAAGAATCTAGTGCATGGATTCGTAAATATATTTTCCCAGGTGGATGCTTGCCATCTCTTCGTGAAATTGTTTCCATTGCTTATGACTATGATTTTAATGTTATCGATGTTGAAAGCTTGCGCTTGCACTACTATAAAACATTGATGCATTGGTACAATAATTTCCAAGGTGTACGTGACCAAGTAGAAAAAGCTCGCGGTACTGAATTCGTTCGTATGTGGGACTTATACCTCTGTGGTTGTGCAGCAGGTTTCTATATTGGCAATATGGATTTGCATCAAATCCTTATGACAAAAGATGTTAACAATGAATTGCCATTAACACGTTGGTATTAATAGATAGATTTTAATACGAAAAAAGGACCGTCTTAAGGCGGTCCTTTTTGTGTGTCATCATACGCTGTTGTTAATGTAAAAAGAGGATAACCGAAGTTATCCTCTTAAGGTGCGTATAGAATTATAGAGAGTGAGCTCGCAATTCTTCAGCAGAATGTGTGGAAATCCAAGCTGGTGGAATATCGAATACTGTGTAGCAACCAGTACCACCGTGTTTAGCGAGACGGTAGATACCACGAGCGTATGCAACAAGTGCAGAGCCTGTGAATTCAGGGTTAGAATCAAGTTTTAAAGAGTATTCAACAACATGACGAGTGCCGTCAGTGCTTTCACCAGAACGAAGAACGAAGCCACCATGTGGAATGCCTTTGTGGTCGCGATCAAGTTCTTCTTGGGAAATGAAGTTGACTACAGTTTCGTAACCTACGAAGTAGTTTTCCATAGTTTTGATTTCGTTTTCAATTTTTGCTTTGTCTGCATCAGGAGCAGCTACTACATAGCATTCACGAAGGTGACCTTTGTAGCCATCAACGTCTGGAGTTTCACCATTACGGATAGCTTCAAGGTATTGTTCTTTAGGAACAGTGTATTGACGAGCATCAAGAACACCATCAATACGACGGATAGCATCGGAGTGACCTTGGGACACGCCACGGCCCCAGAATGTGTAAGATTTGCCATGAGGCAAGATGCTTTCAGCGTAAACACGTTGCAAAGAGAACATGCCTGGGTCCCAACCGCAAGAAATCAATGTAGCAGTTTTAGCTTCTTTAGCTACTTTGTCTACGTTTGCGAAATGTTCAGGGATACGTGCATGTGTGTCGAAAGAATCGATACAGTTGAAGTATTTTGTTACCATTGGAGTTTGTTCGATAAGGTCTGTTGCGGAACCGCCACAAAGAACCATAACATCGATCTTACCTTTGAAGTTTGGTAGATCTTCCATAGTGTATGTAGGAACACCAGACACTGTTTCTAAGCCTTTACGACGAGAAAATACGCCTACGAGTTCCATATCTGGTTGCAATTTAACAGATGCTTCTACGCCACGGCCTAAGTTGCCATAGCCTACGATACCAATACGAATTTTGCTCATATTAGCCTCCTATATAATTATAAAATGTAGTGTAATAACTAATATACTTATTATAACATAGAAATTTCTCTTTTTATAATATTCTATAGAGTTATACAGCATATATTATGTGGAGAGAATAATTCGTTTGTTATTATTCATCATTATATCGATACATTGCGTATGAGAATATACATAAAAGAAAACATCATATGTGCAAAAATTGACACATATACCCCTACTATATATACAATGAATATATGCATATTATTGTGTATAGTTTGAGGAGGTTATGAGATGAGAAGAACGATAAACCTTGCTGTTATTGCTGCTTTAATTATTACCGGTGCTAGTGCAGAGGCCATGGTGTCAGCCACTACAGTTGAAAGTCATACGGATGGAAAATCCATTGGGTTGAATTTGTGGGGTGAAAATAAACACTATACCGATGATTTGACCGTCAATGTATCTGGCCTTGGTGTAAATGGAAACAAATACCATAATAACGTTACCGGTATTTATGCTCTTGATGGATCTCAGGTTGCCATAGATAAAAATGTAAATGTAACGGTTGTAAATCCAGCACCTGCGGAAAGTGGAGAGAAGCGCAGACCAGACTTAGCACACTATTACATGAGTGGTATATATGCTGGTTATGGTGGGGTTACAAATGATGGTAATAATGATGATACTCGTATTACCGTACAAGGTAATGCCAAAGTAGATGCCATTGGCGTAGGTTTGCAAGCTAATAAGGATGGATACATTCGGATTCTAGGTGGGGCAGATGTAAAGACACATCCTTTAACGACATCTGATACATATTCTGCACTTTCAGAAGAAGGATTTGTCTATGTGAATACTGGCATGGATGGATTGAAACCAGGTGCTAAGGACGTCAATATGTATGGCAATATTGGTTTTATCAATAAAAACTATGGTATTGATAAAAATCCACACAATCATGGATCAGAAATTTCATTGGGATTAACGACACCAAATTCTAAATTAGTGGGTGGTGTACTTAATGAATTTGATGAAAGTAACAATAATCCTCATCATGGCGGTTTGAGATTGTATTTACAAAATGGTGCTACATGGCGTAATGAATGGTTAGGAGCTGAACGTGAATACCCTACACAAGGCCGACCAGATACTGCAAATTATCTCTATACAGGTAGTAAGGTAGAGCATCTTATAGGTGGTGCCACAGAAGGTAGCCGCGGCATTATCCAAGCCGTAGATGCACGGCCTATTACGATTAATAATTATGCTGGTCATACAGCTATTGATTATGAAAAAGGTGCACCTGCTGCAGAAAACGGAAAGGGTGAAGTGGTTATCAACCATGCTGATCCTGGTTCTTCTGTTACATTGCGTAGCTCCGTAGATGCTTTGAAAGAACATGCTAATGCCGAGATTCCAGGATTAGCAGAAAATCAATTTGTGAAGAAAATAGTCTACAATGGATATACGAAGGGTGAGCGAAACCTTGGTGTTAATGTGCATTTAGAAACAGGTGTGATTAGCCCTACATTAAATGCTAAACTTAGCCCGGATGATTTTGATGCAGCTGGACGTGCTATGGTGTCTAATAAAACCGTATTATCCACTAGTGAAAGTGAAATTGTATCCGGTGCTAAGAGTGCATTAGCATCTTCTGTTATGCAAATGCGAGCCGATACCAATGATTTACAACGCCGTTTAGGTGATGTACGTCTTAACTCCGATAATCAAGGCGTATGGGGCAAATATATTGGTGGTAAATCTAAAATTACAGACTCTGCCTATGTAAATCAAAATTATAATATGGCGCAAATTGGCTATGATACGAAACGAGGAAACTGGATTGTAGGCGGTGCCTTCTTGTATGGTACAAACAACAGTGATTATGCACTAGGTTCAGGTTCTGGTAAAACTGCGGGGCTAGCAATCTATGGGGCTAAACAATTTAATGATGGCCGTTACTTAGATATTATTGCTAAAGGCAATCATTTGAAAAATGATTTTACCGTACATAACAGCTTAGGAACGTCGTTGAGTGGTGACTACCGTAATACGGGTGCATCTTTGAGCCTTGAATATGGTAAACGAATCAAGAGAAATAATGGTTTCTATATTGACCCTAGCGCAGAATTGATTCTTAGCCGCTTATCTGGTGAAAGCTTCGATGCTCGTACGAATACTGGTAGCACCGTTCATATTAATTCTGATGCGGTTAATTCCGCTATAGGGCGCTTAGGAATTGGCATTGGTAAGGAAGCTAAGAATAGTAATGTTTTCCTTAAAGCTGCATTGGCGCATGAATTCTCTGGCAAGATGAAAGCAACCTATAGCATGGCCGGTGAACCAACGACTAATAGCGTAGTAGATTTGAAGGATACTTGGCTTGATCTTGAACTCGGTGGTTCATGGAGTTTCCGCCCAAATACATATTTATATGGAACATTTACTAAAAACTTCGGTAGCACCGTTGATACATCCTATCGTGTAGATGCTGGCATTCGTCATAGCTTTTAGTTGAATCGAATATATATAATTTACAATTAAATAGGCATAGAAAAGACCGGTCATAGCAATGTTCAGATTGACAGTTGCCATAACCGGTCTTTGTATGCTTATAGTTAATTCTTATTGAAAACAGAATATCTATAAAATTATATTAGAATTGTAATGTTTTAATGCGTTCTACGGCACGGATTGTATTTTCACGGCTGCCGAATGCAGTTAAACGAAGGTAACCTTCGCCGTGTGGACCAAAACCAGAGCCTGGTGTAGATACGATTTGTACCTTTTCAAGAAGAAGGTCAAATAATTCCCAGCTTGTCATGTTACCAGGTGTTTTTAACCAAATGTAAGGTGCATCAGTACCACCGTATACAGTAAGGCCGATGGATTCGAGACCTTCTTTGATAATACGTGCATTTTCTTTGTAGTATGCGATGTTCGCACGCGTTTGTTCACGGCCTTCTTTTGAATATACCGCTTCAGCACCACGTTGAACGATGTAAGGTACGCCGTTGAATTTAGTGCATTGACGACGGTTCCACATAGGGTTCAAAGGCTGACGTTCACCAGATTTAGTTTTACCTGTTACTTCTTTTGGCACTACTGCATAGGCACAACGTGTACCTGTAAAACCAGCAGTTTTAGAGAAGGAACGGAATTCGATAGCTACTTCACGAGCGCCTTCGATTTCGTAGATGGATTTTACAGTGTCTTCTGTGCTGATGAAAGCTTCGTAAGCGGAGTCGAACATCAAGATAGCGTCGTTTTCTTTACACCATTTAATCCATTCAGCTAAGCGTGCACGGCTAAGTACTGTGCCTGTAGGATTGTTAGGGGAGCAAAGATATACGATGTCTACGCGTTCGGAAGGAAATTCTGGGGAGAAATTATTTTCTGCAAATGTAGGAAGGTATACAACTTTTTCAAACATACCATCAACAGCCTGGCCAGTGCGACCGCCCATAACATTGGAATCTAGGTATACAGGGTATACAGGATCAGTGATAGCGATGATATTATCTTCACTGAATAACTCTTGAATGTTACCAACATCGGATTTTGCGCCGTCAGAAACGAATACTTCATCCATGCCGATTTCGATGCCATATAGTTTGTAATCGCCTTCGATGATTGCTTTACGAAGGAAATCATAACCTTGTTCAGGGCCATAACCGCGGAATGTTTCAGCTTTGCCCATTTCTTGAACAGCCTTAGTCATAGCATCTACGATAGCAGGTACTAAAGGCAATGTAACATCGCCGATACCAAGACGAATAATGTCAGCATCTGGATGAGCCGCTTGGTAATCGGCTACTTTTTTAGCAATGTTAGCAAATAAATAAGAACCTTGTAGGTTTAAATAGTTTTCATTAATATTAGCCATGATGACTCCTTTTTATAATTAGAATTCTCTATATATAGTAAAGTATATAAGAAAATGGTGCAAGAGGTTTCTATAGAATTTTAAATCTATTATATCATTAATGATAATGAGCCGTTTATTATATAGGACCCACTTGCTTTCATTTTACTTATAGGTTATAATAGTAGAGCTTATTAATGGTAAGCACTTCCTACCCCTATGTGTCGATAGGGGCATTAGTCCGAAAGAGGAGGTGATTTTGTATGAACAAATACGAAGTCATGGTTATTGTGAAACCAGCTGAAGAAGAAGCAACTAACGCTGTCATTGAAAAAGTGGAAGCTTTAATTGCTCGTGTAGGCGGCACAGTAGAAAAGGTAGATCGTTGGGGCAAGCGTCGTCTTGCTTACGCAGTGAAAAAATTCACTGACGGTTTCTACGTATTGGTTAATTTCGAAGCTGATCCAGCTGAAATTAAAGAAATCGACCGTGTGTTGAAAATCAACGATGATGTCTTAAGACACCTGATTGTTAAACACGATGCATAATTAAAGCCTGGAGGAGAAAAGATGAACTCTGTACAAATTCTAGGTAATTTAGCTCGTGATCCTGAAGTACGTTTTACTAAAACTGGTAGAGCAGTGGCGACTTTCACAGTAGCTGCTACGAATACTTATATTGACTCTACAACCAATGAAACGAAAGAACAAACTGCTTTCATTAATTGCGTTGCATGGGGCAAACTTGGTGAAGCGGCAGGTAATCTTCGTAAAGGCAGTCGCTGCTTTGTAGAAGGTCGCTTGCAAACTCGTTCCTACGAGACTCAGGATGGTCAAAAACGTTACGTTACTGAAGTGGTAGCGAACTTTGTGGGCCAATCCCTTGATATGAATACTAATTCTTTCGATGGTGGGTCCAATTTTGATAGTTTCAGTACAGGCGGCGATGACGAACACATCCCGTTCTAGTGTCCGAGACTCCTACTAATTCGAAAAGGAGGATTCGCAATGAGAAGAGATAGAGGCAGAAAGCCAAGAAGAAAAGTATGCGTTTTCTGTGCAGACCATATCGATCAAATCGACTATAAAGATGTTGCAAAACTTCGTCGTTTCACGACTGAACGCGGCAAAATCTTACCTCGTCGTATTTCCGGTACTTGCGCAAAACATCAACGCAAATTGACTACATCTATCAAACGTGCACGTGCAATCGCTTTATTGCCATTCACTGCAGAATAATTGATGAATCAAGGCGGTATAACCATTTGGTTGTACCGCCTTTTTGCTACATAAAGAGCTGGTTCTGTATGGACTGGCTCTTTTTCTTAGATTGTGGTATATTTTGCAGGAAAACGGTGTTTCTGTAGAACAAATTGTAGCTGATGTAAAAGCATTGCTAAGTTAAAATCGCTACAGAATATAACTTATATAAATATTGTTTATGAATGAATTGAAAAGTAGTAGTACTTTCTAATTAGCATAGAAACTACTACTTTTTGAATATATGAATATGAGTTATAAATAGTATTTATAAATAAA
>ERZ506636.174-NODE-174-length-12017-cov-7.52508_pt1 | contig 12017 bp, 8 predicted proteins | sample MGYA00513984_ERZ506636 | MGnify/ENA metagenome assembly ERZ506636
ACACTCTTTCCCTACACGACGCTCTTCCGATCTACATCGCATGGACCCACGGGCAAAAATTATAGGCACTACTATTTTCGTTGTTGCCATATTCTTGGCGAACACACCATTGGCATATGGCATTGTGGCGGCTTTCACTATTGGAGCTATGTTATTATCTCGTCTGCCATTACGTTTGATGTGGAATGCGATAAAACCATTATGGATTATCATTGTATTCACAATGGGGATTCATATTTTTACAACTCCTGGTAATAGCATCATCTCCTATGGCATCATTAATATTACGGATAATGGACTGGCTATGGGCTTGCAAATGGCGGCACGATTAGTATTCCTAATCTTATTCTCGTCATTGCTAACCTATACGACATCACCTATACGGCTGACAGATGGCATTGAACATTTACTAAACCCATTCCGCCGCATCGGTGTACCGGCTCATGAACTAGCTATGATGATGACCATTGCATTGCGTTTTATTCCTACCTTGCTTGATGAAACGGATCGTATTATGAAAGCCCAATCGGCTCGTGGTGCTGATTTTGTAACAGGTTCGATTATTCAGCGAGCTAAAAATATGGTACCTCTCTTAGTGCCATTATTTATTAGTGCATTCCGCCGTGCTGATGAATTGGCTATCGCTATGGAAGCACGTTGTTATCGCGGCGGTGTTAATCGTACGCGTATGAAAGAACTCAGCATTACATGGGTTGATTATGTAGGCTTGGGAGCCGTGTTTATTGTAACGGCTATCTTATTAATCCTATGGTGGTTAGGATAATGCGGAATATACGGTTAATTGTGGCCTATGATGGTACTGATTTAGCGGGTTATCAGAAACAACCTGCTGATAAGGGGATTACTGTTCAGGGGGCTTTGGAAAAGGCATTATCTATTATTTGTGCTGAACCAATCCAAATTTATGGTGCATCGCGTACCGATGCGGGTGTACATGCACGCTTTCAAGTCTGTGCATTTCAAACATCGGGATCCATACCGGTAGAGAATATTCCACGGGCGACGATTGCCCATTTGCCAAAGGATATCGTTGTAACGGAGGCTATTGAGATACCATTAGACTGGAAACCTCGTCATAACATTTTTGGTAAGGAGTATATTTACTCCATTTATAATCGTGAAATTGCGGACCCTATGGGGCAGCGGTATCATTGGCATGTAAAGAAACCTCTAGATGTTGAAGCTATGCATCGAGCAGGCAAAGCTCTTGAAGGAACGCATGACTTTTCTACATTGAAAGGGGCAAACACGACACCCGTAGATCCTGTAAAAACTATTTATGCCATCGGTATCAAAGAGAAGGCAGGCCGTATTGATATTTCTGTTGTGGGCGATGGATTTTTATATCATATGGTTCGAAATATAGCAGGCCTATTGGTGGATGTGGGGCTTGGTAGAAAGTCAGTAGCCCAAATTCCTGAACTATTGGCCGCAAAGGACCGTAAGCGAATTGGAAAAACAGCACCGGCTCAAGGTCTAGTATTAGAGGAAATTTTCTTTACTACTGATAGACTACATGCAGTAATAGAACGTATTAAAGAAGAATAATTATGAAATGTTACATTGTAAAACGTCTACTATACATGTTACAATTGCACTATAAGACAGGTTTATTACTTAGCTGTAATTAATATACATAGGGTAGACTCTTGTCAGCATTGTAATTATATCCTAAGGAGGGTGAATCTCTTGCAAAAACGTAAAGATTTTATCTGGAAAATGGGTGGACAACAAGGTGAAGGTATCGAGAGCTGTGGCGAAATCATGGCTACAATCCTTGCAAAAGAAGGATATTCTCTATACAGTCAACGTTTGTTTGCATCCCGTATCAAAGGTGGTCATACTACCTTCGCATTGCGCGTTGCATTGGAACAAGTTATGTCCATTGGTGAAGGCGTAGACTTCTTGTTGGCTCTTGACCAAGAAACTGTTGATATGCACGGCGGTGAAGTGCGTGATGGTGGTTATATCATCTGCGATAGTAAAGTAAAACCAGATTTTTCTAAATTTGAAGGTTCCAAAGTTAACTGCTTATCCTTGCCAATCTCTGAAACGGCAATGAAACAAGGTTCCTTGTTGATGCGTAATATCGTAGCACTTGGTATGTCCGTAGCGCTTCTTGGTTTCGACACTAAGATGTTTAAAGATGCAATCGCTGCAAAATTTGCGAAAAAATCCCAAGAAATCGTGGATAAAAACTTGGCAGCTTTTGATGATGGTCATAGCCTTGTAATGGAAAAATTAGGTGATGTAGAAATCGATACATTACCAGCTCCTGGTAAGAAAGATCAAATGTTCTTATTAGGTAATGAAGCATGTGCTCTTGGTGCTATTGCAGCAGGTTCCCGTTTCATGGCATCCTATCCTATTACTCCAGCATCTGAAGTAATGGAATACATGATTAAAAACATGGATAAATTAGGTGCTACTATCGTTCAAACAGAAGATGAAATCGCAGCTTGTATGACAGCTATGGGCGGTGTATACGCAGGTGTTCGTGGTTTCACTTGTACTTCTGGTCCTGGTCTATCCTTGATGGCAGAATCCTTGTCTATGGCATCCATGGCAGAACTTCCTATGGTTGTTATCGACGTACAACGTTCCGGCCCATCCACAGGTATGGCTACAAAGGTAGAACAATCCGATATTGATGCGGCTTGCTACAACGCTCATGGCGATTATGCAGGTATCGTTATTTCTCCAACATCCATCGAAGAATGTTTCTATGAAATTCAAAAAGCTTTCAACTTGGCAGAAATGTATCAATGCCCAGTTATCTTTATGCCGGACTTACAACAAGGTTTGAATAAACAATCCGTTCCTACATTCGACTTGAACCGTGTACCTATTAATCGCGGTAAAATGATGAAGGAAGCTGACCTTCCTGAATTGGAACAACCTAACTACTTCAAACGCTTTGAATTGACAGAAGATGGCATTTCTCCTCGTACGATTCCTGGCATGAAAAATGGTCTATTCCTTTCTACAGGTCTAGAACATAATGAAGAAGGTAAACCAGCAGAAGCGCCTACAATGCACGTAGCGCAAACGGATAAACGTTTCCGCAAATTGGAAACTGTAGCTGATAACTATGAACCATTCTTGAACAATGCAAAATACGATGAAGCTGATGTACTCGTTGTAGGTATGGCTTCTAGCCGTGGTGCTATCGAAGAAGCAGTTGCTGAATTCGATCAAGAAGGCGTTAAAGTTAACCATTTACAACTTCGTTTGATTAAACCATTCCCTGCAAAACAATTGCAACCATTCATGGATTCAGCTAAAAAAGTTGTTATTGTAGAACATAATGCAACAGGTCAATTGACTAACCTATTCAAAATCAACATGCATAAGAAATCCAAAATTTCTAGCTGCTTGAAATATGATGGTAATCCATTCACAAAATCATATGTGAAAAATGCAATTAAGGAGGTCCTATAATATGACAACAGCTAAAGATTACAGAAATGATATTCGCCCTAACTGGTGTCCTGGTTGTGGTCATTATGGGGTACAAGCTGCCATTACTGATGCAGTAGTAGCAAAAAATATTCCACCTGAAAAATTGGCAGTTATCTCTGGTATCGGTTGTTCTAGCCGTATCGGTGGTTATTTCTATGCATATGGTGCACATACAACTCATGGTCGTGCGCTTCCATACGCTCAAGGCGTTAAACTTGCTAACCAAGACTTAGAAGTTATCGCTTGTTCCGGTGATGGTGATGCGTTCGCTATCGGTATGGGTCATACTATTCATGCTTTCAAACGTAATGTAAACATGACATATATCGTTATGGATAACCATGTTTACGGTTTGACTAAAGGTCAAGCATCCCCTCGTTCCGATATCGGTTTTGTTACAAAAACAACACCTCGTGGGGCTTTTGAATCACCATTGTCCGTTTGTGAAACTGCTATCGCTGCAGGTGCTACATTTGTTGCACAAGGTTATATGATTAACCGTGCTGAACTCGTTGATTTGATTCAACAAGCTATGGACCATGAAGGCTTCTCCTTTATCAACGTATTTAGCCCATGTGTTACATACAACAAACACAATAGCTATGACTGGTTCAAAGAACATTTGACTAGCTTGCCAGAAGGATATGATCCAACAGACCGTGCGACTGCACTTAAAACATTAGGTGAAACACAAGGTTTGGTTACTGGTCTTATCTATCAAGATACGACTAAACCTTCCTTTGAAAAAGCTATGGCCGCTGTTAATGGTGGTGCACATCCACGTCCATTGACTGAAGATGTTGTTAAACCTGATCAAGCATTATTTGATAGCCTTTGCAATCAATTTAAGTAAGTTTAACTTAACATATATCGTGTTCTGATATAGGTCCCCTCTTTACTGACTACTATGTAAAGAGGGGATTTTCATTTTATTACTTTTCGGTTAGTGATAATTACTTTACGGAGTTTTTCTTAACTGATATACTAATTTTAATTTAAGTTATTTATAATTAAACATAGGTATAGTACCTGCTAGACGTATTTTAACTATTATAGCCATAAGATAGAGGGGTAGAGTAACGTGTCGAATGAATATAATGAAGCATTACTAGAACCACTAAAGTATTACAGAGAAAGTCTTAAGGATACATTCCAAGGTATTACAGAAGATTATTTTCAAGATTTGGTAAATCAATCACAGGTTGATATTAATAAAAATAAAGACTTAATCGATAAGTATTCGAATGTTTCGGAGAATCGAAATCAGTCTAACAGTACATATAAACGGTTTGGTATTGTACGAATTATCGATTTCATTGTGGGCATAGGCGCACTTATTTATGGTGTGTATCAGTTTTCACAACCGCAAATGGATATTCTATCCATCGTTATATGTATCGCTATTATAGCCTTATGCATAGGGCTGTATGTATATTGGATTCGACCTAATCGTAAGAGCCTCGAAGAGAAACTGAATGATTTAGATGCAACGCTAAGTCAAATACGTGACGAAGGGTACGAAATGATGCAACCGTTGAATGAGTTGTTTCATAGTGAGATGACCGCAGAACTCATCAAAAAGGCGATTCCCTTTATTCATTTAGATTCCAATTTTAATATGGAACGCTATGAACAGCTCGTTAAAGATTATGGCTTTTTAGAAAAAGATGATGTAAATCGCTCTACATTGGATATTACTTCCGGAGATATTTTAGGAAATCCTTTTGTGTTTATTAAGCGTATTATCCATTGGATTGATGATTATACATATGAAGGTACTCGTGAGGTCGTCTATACAGAAGAATATATAGATTCTGATGGCAATACAAAAACTAGAGATGTAAGTGAAACACTTCGTGCCACTTTAAAACGACCGGGTCCATATTATGCGGATAGAATATCCTTGGTATATGGTAATCATGCAGCACCGAATTTAATATTCCATAGAAGACCACCAGAAAAAGGTTTATTTAATTTTGGAGGTGCGAAGATTCAACTGGCAAAACGCATTGCAGGGCTTAGAAAGAAAAGTGAAGATGCCTTAGAAGATGGTGGAAACTTTCAGGCGTTGGCAAATGAAGAGTTCGATGCACAATTTAATGCATTAGACCGAAATAATGAGGTCGAGTTCCGCGTGTTATTCACCCCATTAGCACAAAGTAATTACAAAGATATTTTTGAGAATTCTCCCTATGGTGATGACTTTGTTTTCAATAAACAATGTAAAATCAATGAAATTTTAACTGATAACTCTATGGATTGGAATTTCGATACCGTACCATCACAATACTATGATTTCTCCTTTGAAAAGATTAAAGAGAAATTCATTAATTTTAACTGTAGCTATTTTGAGCATATGTATTTTTCATTTTTGCCAGTCTTAGCAATTCCTGTATATCAACAAATGGCTTCTACTGATTATATTTATAAGAAATCTTATGATTTTAAATATAATGATTACATTACAGAAATGCTCGCGAATAAGATGAACCTTGGGTTATTTATTCCTCCTGATGCAACGCAGAGAAGTAATGTAAAAACATTGCTAAAAACGAGTCACTATAAAAAAGAGGCAGATTCGGAAATTATTAAGGTAGATGCTTATTCGTATAGGACTATTGAGCATGTAGATGAGGTTCCTGTTACAGCAGGTAATGGTAGAACCTATTATGTACCAGTTAAGTGGAATGAGTATGTGCCGGTTACAAAGCATGAACTTATTGAAGTAGCAGAAGTAGATACAGTTGACGATGACTTCAAGCGTGTTAAAGAATTGAATCATTACCAACGATCCGAAAATAATAAAAATGGTTCCTTTGCCTATGGACATTTTATGGCAGGGAAACTCTATAAAGATAATCAGTCTCTAGTAGACTTATTAAATACGATTTTTGAACAAAATGGAGGTAAGTAAAATGGCTAATCAACTTGATGAAATGAACCCAGAGATTATGACAGAAGGTCGAGATGTACATGTTATTGCTAAGGTGATTCCCGTAGAAACAAGTGGTTTTGAAAAACTGATTCCTACCATCCTTATGGCTATCGGTGTAATTGCCATCGTTTTAGGGATAGTTATAGACAAGTACCTCATATCTGCTATAGGTGCAGTTGTACTTATTTATCCTTGGTGGCGATTAAAACAAATTAGTTCCGAATTTAATATGATGGAACAACGAATTCAAAATGCAGCATCCGAAATTGATAACTATATGGAACAACGGGTTGTCATTCTTTCTAATGCGGCTAAACTCGTAGAAAAATCTATCGAAGTAGATAAAGACATTCTTGTGGATATTGCAAAGTATAGAAGTGGTAATTTTAGTGAAGAATCTAGAAGCGATGTAAATGCTCAGCTTAATAAAGCGACGAGAGCATTAAATGTAGCTATAGAAAATTATCCAGAATTGCAAAGCCAAGATACGATTCGCGATGCGATGCAACAAAATTCGTATTTGCAAAAAGAAATTACAGCAGCTAGAACGTTATATAATGATGCGGTAAATACTTGGAATAGAGAAATATTCGATTTCCCATTCAAAAAAATTGTAGCTGCTAAAGAAGGTAGAACCACAAGAATTCCATTCATAGCAGATCAAGAAACTAAAGAAAAGGCAAAAGGTGTTTTCTTTTAGTTCATAACATTTGGTAGTCATAAAAAGGGGATACTATGAAAACATATGAAAAAGGCATTAGCTTGTCTATTTGGACCTTAAGCTGGCCTATATTTATCGAAGTATTCCTGCAAATGCTCGTCGGCAATATCGACCAACTGATGATGAGTCATTACTCGCCACAGGCGGTAGCCGCTGTAGCTAATGCGAATCAAATTTTAAATATTTTTATCATGCTCATCGTTGTTATGAGCACGGCTACAACGATATTAATTGCCCAATACTTGGGCGCTCGAAATCAGTCGAAGTTATCAGAAGTTTGTACCGTTAGTTTAGTGCTAAACTTTGTATTCTCCTCTGTGGCGGCGGTGTTTTTTATCACTTGCTATGAATGGATTTTTACATGGCTTGGGATACCACCAGAAACGATGGGGGATACATCGTTGTATACGACTATTGTAGCGGCAGGACTACCAATACAGGCCATGTACTATGCATTGGTTGCCGTATTTAGAGGTCATTCGTTGACGCGTATTACCATGTATGTGGCACTCGTTATGAATATTATCCATGTAGGAACGAATTATATTCTAATTTTCGGTCATGGCCCGATACCGAGTCTTGGTGTACTCGGTGTATCTATTTCTACGTGGCTTTCAAAGGTAATTGGCCTTCTTATCATCGTATATCTGTTCAAGACACTGTTGCAGTTGAAGGTTAGCACGTCTTATTTAAGCCCCTTTCCTTGGCATACGGTTAAATCCTTGCTCCATATTAGTGTGCCATCCGGCGGTGAAACATTGAGCTATCAATTATCGCAAACGACGATTATGAAGATGGTCAATATTCTAGGGTTAACTGTGATTAATACGAAGGTTTATGTATATGTCATCGCCATGTTGTGTTATGTGTATACCATAGCCTTATCGAATGCATCACAAGTTATCGTAGGATTTTTGATGGGCGCTAAACGGCAAGAGGAAGTAACGAATCGCGTGTGGCATTCGATGTTTTTAGCCATCGCTATCAATGTAGGACTGGCAGTTTTCTTCTATATAACGAGTGATACAGTTCTATCTGTATTTACAACGGATCCTGAGATTTTATCCTTAGCCCATACTGTGCTTTTTGTTGAGATTTTCCTTGAACTAGGTCGGGCTGTAAATATCGTTATGGTCGGCTGTTTACAAGCGGCAGGGGATATTCGCACCCCAATGCTAGTTGGTATTTTTGGCATGTGGCTATGTGCGGTGCCATTATCGTATCTATTTGGCATTTACTGGGGCTGGGGCCTTGTGGGCATCTGGATTGCTATGGCAGCTGATGAAATCCTACGAGGTGTATTGTTTATCTATCGCTGGTATAGTGGTAAATGGAAAGAAAAACGCCTCATTGAGGTGTAATGGTATAGTTTATTTGTGGTTTTATATTGGAGATATAGGATCATTTGTGAAAGTAGGTTTATATGAGTAGAACCGTAGGTATTATTGGATTAGGTTTGTTGGGTGGTTCGTTGGCAAAGGCTTTGAAAGCCTATACAGATTATGATGTAGTAGGGTATGCACGCCGACAAGAGGTATGTGATGCAGCATTACAAGATGGGGTAGTATCCCAAGCTTGGACCGAGGTAGAGCCACTCATTGAGAATTCGGATATCGTAGTGTTTTCCTTGCCGCCAGATACTAATGCTCGACTTTTTACAGAGGTGGCTTATCTGTTTAAACCAGGTCAGGTGGTAACAGATGTATCCAGTGCAAAGGAAAATTTTGTACGCGCCGTGTATGAATCTATTCCAAAGGGCACCTTTTTCGTATCTGTTCATCCTATGGCGGGATCTGAAAAGGGCGGTTATGAAGTGTCTCATAAAAACCTATTTAAAGGCATGGGGTGGATTGTATTAGAGGATAAGGCGTCTGATGTGTATAATGAAGAGGTGGCTAAAGAATTGGCTGATATGGGGCGTGCCGTTGGTTCCCGTATCGAATTTGTCGATGTATATGCTCATGATGCGTATTTAGCGATGGTTAGCCATATGCCGCATCTGATAGCCGCCATTTTAACACAAGTATCTGGTGGCGATGAGCTCGGCGAATTACGTATGCGCTTATCCGCAGGTGGATTCCGTGACTGTACGCGTGTAGCCGGCGGTTTGCCATCCATGTGGCGTGAAATCATTTATGGGAATCGTCATAATGTATTAGAAGGCTTATCTAAAATGGAAGACGAAATTCGTCGGGTAAAAGAAATACTTTCACAAGAAGACGAAGGCCAAGCCTTAGAAAACTATTTAAATAGAAGCCGATCTGTTAGAAATAAATTACCGTACTTGACGGGACAAATTAAGAATAATTAAGAGGAGTTGTTATGGGGTTACTACAAGAAACCTGCGACGCGATTCACAGTCGTAGTAAAGAGATTGAACAACATATTATTAAGAATTGGAATGATGCGTCAGATAGTAAGCAATATGGACGTCTCGTCAATATGGTGGCTCAATATGGGGCAGCTACAAATCAAAAGAATGTAACAATTCCAAAACCTTGTATGATCATTGCCTCTGCCGATCATGGCGTTGCCGATATGGGGGTTAGTGCCTATCCAAAGGAAACGACTGTTGGTATGACACAAAATTACTTAATTCCCAAAGGGGCAGGTGCCAATTCCTTAGCCAATTATTGTGGTGCGCATATGGAAGTTATCGACATGGGCATTGATGCGGATATGAGCTGGGTCCCTGGACTGCGTTCTCATAAGTTGGGGATGGGCACAAAGAATTTTGTAGAAGAACCGGCTATGACGCGGGAACAAGCAATCGAAGGTATTGAAACGGGCATCAAATTGGTTCAAGAAAAGATGGCTGACGGGTACAATGTGTTTCTTGTAGGTGAAATGGGGATTTCCAACACGACAGCTAGTGCGCTTATGACGGCTAAGTTTGCCGGTCTTACTGCAGAAGAGGCCACTGGGCGAGGCACGAATATTTCCGATGAGCGCCTTAAATTAAAACAACGCATCGTTCATGATGTATTAGTTAAATACAAGGATATCCCAAAGGACGACGCCATTGGTATTTTGGCTGCCGTAGGGGGCTTTGAATTTACATGTATTGTAGGTGTTATTTTGGGGGCAGCTGCTCATCATGGTATGGTCATCATCGATGGCTTTAATACATCTGCTTGTGCACTGGTGGCTAAAACATTGGTTCCTGCCTCCATGGACTACGTTATGGCCTCTCATTTATCTGCAGAAAAAGCGGCTAAATCTTCATTGCAAAATCTTGGATTAGAAGCCTATGTGGACTTAGGTCTTTGCTTAGGGGAAGCCTCTGGTGGCTCCGTTCAAATGGGGATGCTTGACCTTGCAGTTCATATGTATAAGTCTGTCACAGGAGGTAAGGCATGAGAGCTTTTAATATTCAACCATTAGATACGAAAGCGATGGAAACATGCCGGTATCGCATTGATAATTTAACCAAACCTATTTATAGTCTGGCTATGCTCGAAACGATAGCTGAACGATTTGCAGGCGTATTGGCTGATCCTAAACCAAATCATTTAAAATATGGTGTTCTTATTGTAGGAGCAGACCATCTTGTGGACGGTCCTCAAAATGTTGAACATGGACATACTAGTTTAAATGCAATAAAACGATTTAATGAAGGCATGAGTGCTACGCAAGGGGCGGCATTTAAATTACAAACACCGGTTTACGTTGTTAATATTGGCTTAGAACAAGATACAAATCATTTGGCGAATATTGATTCTCGAGTTATTCGTAAGGGGTCCCACTTCTTTGGCGTAGAACCTTCTATTAGTCATGATGAATTGGAACAGGCGCTTGAAATGGGCTTTGCTTATGCGGATACATTACATGAAGCAGGCCTACAAGTGGTGGCCTTAGGTAATATAGGTGAACGCACATTCCTTGATGCGTTGGTTACGACCGCTACCGTTACAGGCACATCGTACGAGACTTTATTGACAGAATCTGATAATGGACCTACCATTGCACAGCGTGCTGCACACATCCATTCGTTTGTAGATCCATTTGATATTACTGTAGATGATTGGTCTGTTTTATCTGAAAGCGACCGCCGCACTGCTGTATTGCGTTTGCTTCATGTAGCAGGTGGCCTCGATATTGCTTTCTTAACAGGCTTTATCTTAGGTGCTGCTAGCCATCGTATGGCTGTGGTATACGATAATGCACTAACTGGTGCTGCTGTACTCGCAGCAGTGACGATAGAACCATTGGTGAAAGACTATGTTTTCTCATCCGCTGTTTACGATGATCCTATTCATAAGGAACAATGTCGTTTTTTAGATGTAAAACCTCCATTACATTATGATTTACAAATCGATGAAGGCTTAGGCTCTACAATGGGGCTATCTATCGTAGATGCATCTATGCATATGTTAAATGACATGAAAACATTCGTAGAAGCAGAGGTTCGTGCCGCTGAGGATGGTGCCGGTAAAGGTAGACAAGAAGATATTAAATAATGATAGAGAGGACTTCATGATATATAGTTCCTTTACTTAAGAAATAGTAAAGGAACTATATATTTGAAAGTCCTCTTTAATATGTTTGTTATAAATTACGTAGCTTTGTATCATATAGATTTCGTATTATTTTTATAGGAAATTCATTGAAAAACCATTGACACTATATGTGTAAATTGATATTATTATAAGGCAGTCAGAACTGACCTGGTTTAGTTCTTGACTAACAGAAGGTAATTATGATATAGTAATTATCGGTTCTGTATGCGGGAATAGCTCAGCGGTAGAGCACCGCCTTGCCAAGGCGGGGGTCGCGAGTTCGAATCTCGTTTCCCGCTCCATACATTCCTCGATAGCTCAGTTGGTAGAGCAATCGGCTGTTAACCGATCGGTCGTAGGTTCGAGTCCTACTCGGGGA
>ERZ506636.320-NODE-320-length-3297-cov-37.533_pt1 | contig 3297 bp, 2 predicted proteins | sample MGYA00513984_ERZ506636 | MGnify/ENA metagenome assembly ERZ506636
CGGCTACAATAATCACATCCTGCTGAAATTGCTTTCCTTTAAAATGATTCATCGTTATTCCTCCTGCTATCTTTTTCTATTATTCTATCTTATTTGATAGTAGATTTAAAACTTTGCAACAGAACCAAAATTTGAGTAAACGTGGCACGATCATAAATGAGTGGGAAAATTTAACAGCCCTATCTAACAGGCGGTTAAGTGTGCAAACTTTGACCACCCCCCTTAAAATACAGTGGTCAATTGACCGAATTACCATTGTTGGAAAACTCAAAGAGAATATTTATTATCACACGCAAAATGATGTATTGATTTTAGACTTTGAACAGTTAATGCGACTGAATGAAAATAATGGTTATGTTAAATCTGTTGGTCTAAATGGTTGGCAAATTGTGGATAAGCATGATGAGAATATTGCTTACATTGAAATTTTGAAATATCAAGAAGGGCAAGGGCGAATTGACTTTAACCCAAATAAAATTAGCCAATTTTTGGCGGGTTCGATGAAGAACTTTATCCATGATTTATTTTTAGAACCACATTTCTCACGTGCTGATATTGCTTGCGACATTATCGATGTGCCTGATGATTTTATTACGCAATATCGTGTGGTTGACCCTGTTTCATTCAAACCAATCTATGGGCGGTCTGGGAAGCTGGAAACGGCATATTGGGGTAGTCGTGCCAGTGAGCGACAAATAAGGATGTACAACAAAAAATTGGAACAAGAAACCAAACGGAAAATTGTACCACCGGAAATAAAAACTTGGTGGCGACTGGAATTGCAGTTACGGCGTGGAAAAGCTACTGATTGGTATGCGATGGTTCATGAAAGTTTAGACAGTTTCGCAAGTCCTCATTTTTTGCCGACTGATACAAAGCATACTGATAGAATTATGATTGCAGGATTGATTTCAGATCAAAATTTATGGGCTGGCTTGGCTCGTCATACAAAATATAAATATCGAAATTTGTTGAAAAAAGAAAGCCAAAGTGATGAGTTAGTTAATCATTTACGAGAGACATTTTCGGAATCGGCAGATGTTTTGAAAAAAGAATTGGATACGTGGCTTTTGGGGTTGGACGTGACGGAAGAATGAGTGGATGAATTTTTGTCCACTTTTTTATTTTCAGCACAAGTCGGCATGGTGGGTCGTGCGTTTGCAGCAAGAGCGAAAAAACGCTAACGAATCCGCAAATGCCGACTTGGATAAAACAGTTGCGCAAAGAGACTTGGCTTTTTATAATAAATTTAGGGATATCCCAGTGTCACTCTTTGGGGTAATTCGGGGGAAGGAGTTACCCCTCACTCTGGAAAATTAGAGCGAAGCAGACGAGATTATCCCAATGAATATGACGGCTTACTCGGAGTGATACCGAGTAAAAAAGTCAGATAAGTGAGAGTAAATTTACGTCAATGTTTAAGATAAGCGATTATTTTGCGTGAAGCAAAATAAAGCGTAAAAGGAGTTGAGAGCGTGACACGCTTTCGGCTCCTTTTTTCGTTGTCACTTGTGACAGCGAATACCCTCGGAGAGCATTTGGAATTGTGACAGCCATGTCACAATTAGGAAAATGTTACTCTTTGTCAAAGAGTAACAGAAAGGTTTACACTCTTTTTATTAGCGACAGCGCGAAGGAGGGTTTTAACTTGGGGTTTAGTATTTCATTTAAAAAAGGAACGAAGAATACAAGTATTTCTCATAATAATCGTGAGTTAACTGATCGCCAGAAAACCAATGATTGGCATAAGCATATTGACTTCACGAAATCGGATGAAAATATTTATTTAGAGCAGACGAATCTAGCAGATAAATATGAGGAATTGTTTGGCGAAGTGGTAGAAAAATATAATGCGAAACAAAAAAGAGCCGATAGAAAAATCGAGGACTATTTAGCGAAAGTGCGCAAGGATAAAAAGTTGGAACCTCAACGAGAATTTATTGTGCAAATAGGCATTTTAGATGATTTCCAGACAAATCGAGCAGATGGTTCTTCTACTGGCATATCGAAACAACAAGCTGAACAAAATCGAGTGATTGCCAATAAAATTTTGGTTCAGTATTACAAGGAGTTTCAAGAGAGAAACCCTAATTTGGCTGTTTATAATGCTGTTATTCATAATGACGAAATAAGTCCGCACCTGCACTTGAATATTGTGCCGGTTGCTGAAGGTTATAAACGGGGTGTTCAAAAGCAGCCGAGCTTTAATAAAGCACTGGTTCAACAAGGGATACACGCTGATAAAGATAATGGTCGAGTGCTTTTCAATAATTTTAGAAATCAAGAAGTTGACTCTATAGAACGATTAATGAATGATTACGGTTGGAAAAGGGATATTGTCGGTACCAACAAAATTAAAGATATTCACGAATACAAAGAAATCATGAGTGAAATTTCTGAATTGCGCCAAACGGCTGTAAAAGAGCGTGAGAGCGTTTCTGATGAGTTGAGGTATATTTCTAGGCAAAGAGAAGAAAACGAGCGTGATAAGGCTCTGATGGCTTCTGAGAGAGCGAAGATTGAAGAAGAGAAGAAAAATATGCTGAATGTAAAAAAAGAGATGGCGGTCATTTTCCAAAAAGATATGGTTCCTTTAGAAAGTTTCAAGAGGCTTCCTGATGGTTCGTATCATTTATCTGGGAATGATTTTGTTGATTTGTATCAACGAGCTACGAGAGCAACAAATGCCAAGAGAAATGCTGATAACATGAGTGAGCAATATTTACAGATGCTTGAGCAAAATACAGAATTAAATGAGTATGTAGCTACATTGGAAGAAGAGCGTCATTTGTCTGGTAGAAAACAATTAGCAGATTTACAAGTGGAAAATAAAAAGCTGAAAGAAGAAAATCGCTCTTTACGCCAGCGTTTAGAGCGATTAAAAAACGCATTTCAAAAATCGATCACTCGTTTGTCTATCCGTTTTGGTCTTGCAGAAAAGGATATGGGGCTTTCTGAGGAATTAGAAGTGTTAGAGCAGGAGAAAACCTTATTTTATCGTCAAAACGTCTCACAGCGTAAATTAGAGCGTTCTGAAGATGAGATCGAGTGGTAGTTACGATGTGCAGTCAACGGTACCGGAGGCGGTTTGTGCCGAGGATAAGGAGTTGACGGCTAAACCACTAGCCTATTAAGCTGACATTTGCTAAAAAATGGCAAGTCCATTTTTTGGCCAACTTAGCGTTAGCGAAGTTTGGGGGCGCCCTTTTTAAAGGGTGCGGTTTTATGTTTGCATGACTAAGAATGAGTGGGAAAATTTAACAGCCCTATCTAACAGGCGGTTAAATGTACAAAATA
>ERZ506636.324-NODE-324-length-3255-cov-4.06125_pt1 | contig 3255 bp, 6 predicted proteins | sample MGYA00513984_ERZ506636 | MGnify/ENA metagenome assembly ERZ506636
AACCTCTTTTAAGGGTATGTTCCACGTTACTCTCCCAAGCGTTTCACAAATGTTTCGACTACCAATTGTCTGTTTATTGACTACGAATTGTCTGTTTATTGACTACCAATTGTCTGTTTATTGACTACCAATTGTCTGTTTATTGACTACTTCATTTATGATATAATAGTCATAGAAATGGAGCTGATTAAATGAGTAACGAATTAGTGAAGTATCAACCGGAACTGAATACCATTCCGCTGCGAAAATTTACGCCAACCGAGATGAATTTGTTTTTCTCGATTGTGTCTCGCATGCGAGATAAAGGCGACCAGACAGTCCGTTTCAGCTTTGAACAGCTCAAAGAGTTGAGTAATTACAAGCCCACCGCTAATCGGCGCTTTATCGACGATATTAAGCGCACTTACGACCACCTAATGGACTTGAGGTTCGGTAGTCAAAGTAAGTCAGGCTTGAGTTTCACGCGCTTTGTTATGTTCACCAAATTTCAAATTAATGGGGACGCTGACGAGCCCTATGTTGACGTTGAAGTTTATCGTGACGCAATTCCTTTGCTCAACAACCTAGAAAGCTGGGTACGTTACGCTTTAACCGAGTTTCGTGATCTTAAAAGTAGCTACGCAAAAACTATGTTTCGCTTGTTGAAAGGTTATCGCACCACGGGTTATGCTTACTTTTCAAAAAATGACTTCTTTGAATTGTTAGCCATTCCAGTGAGCTACAGTACCAAAATGGCCAACGTTGATAGCAAAGTATTAGCCCCAATCAAAGAGGAACTAACCCCATTCTTTCGTGGCTTAACCATCCGCAAAAAATACGGTAAGGGACGTGGAAAGCCTGTCATCGGTTACGCTTTTGCTTGGAAAGCAGAACGCAAAGATGCCGAAGATGTCCACGTCAGCAAGACTGAACGCCTGAAAACAGCCAAATTCAATATCGAGCACAATGGCGAACTGTCCGACAAAGAAAAATGGCGGGCAATTGATAAAATCAAAGGTCTCAAGCTAGGAACGACCGAAGCGGAACATAATAAACAAGAACAAGCTAAACGTGAAGAGCAAATCAGAGCTGACGAGCGCAAGAAAACTTTGGAAGAATTGCGAAAAGGGTGGCATTAACCATGAATGAACTAGAAAAGATTGAACAACTAGAAAAACAGTTAAAGGCAAGAAAACGAGAAGCACTCAAAAAGGGTTATGAAAAACTAGGTCGAAAATTCTACAAAAAAACTGGCGCTAAAAATATAACTACAGCCGAAAATATGCTTGACCATACGCCAGTTTTTGAAAAAAGAGAAACGGCTTCACCAACTTTAACTACAGAACAATTTCAGCAACTACAAAACATTGCTAATGCTATGACTTATAACGGCAACTTCTGGAAAATCGAAGACTTGAAAGATGTTAGCCAATGGTTGAGTCAGTTTCGAACAGAAAATGAGCAATCATAATGCCTTAAAAGCCGATTTGCGAACAGCAAACTTTCGGCTTTTTTTGTGCGGTTTTTTTGTGTCCTTTTTTTGCAAAAAAAGGGCAGGTTTTCGGGTTTGAAATTGTGTCGTTTTGCGAAGCGAAATCGGCATGCTTTTGACTTTGATTTTAGGGGGATAAAAGGGGGAGCGAAGCGCCCTCTTTTCAAGCGGGAATGGGCATACTTTTGCGAAGCAAAATGTATGTCATTCCGACAGCTTGCAGTATCTGTTTTTTAATGTTAGGGTAAGCGTGACCGAAAAGGAAGCGTTTATACTTACATTAACTCATTAAAAATCTAACCGCATAGGGCAGATTGAGAATGATGATTCTTAGGGGTGAACTTCATGGCAAATATTAAAGCCAATTCAGATAAACAAACTAAACGAATTAACTTTCGTCTAAATGAACTTGAATACGAGAAGCTATCACAGTCAGCAAGCACTTACGGTCTAACGGTTTCTAGTTATGCCAAACAGCTGGCTTTGAAATCAAATCTACGTAAGCCCTATTTTTCCGCCAGTGACACGCAACAAATCATTCTCGAACTAACCCGTCAAGGCACCAACTTAAACCAAATAACGCGGAAACTTAACCAAGGCGATCCTTTGACACCAGCCATGTTAGCTGAAATCAAAAAAATGCAGGAGGTGCAACGGCAACTATGGCGACAATTGCAAAAATAACCAACGGTGCTAGCGCCGCTAGTGCGTTGAACTATGCACTCGGTAAAGATAAAGAATTGCATAACGATACTAAGAACCTGTCTAGTATCTGCTGAATCTGGTAGAATTGTGGAAAACCGACTGAGGAGTTTGTCATGCCAGATTATCCAAGCAATATTTCTCGAGCGCAATTTGCGTTAATACAACCTGATTTAGAAAACTTCCGCAAGCATACAAGACCGCGTCGTTATGATCTTTATGACGTATTCAATGCCATCCTTTACTCGCTTACTACAGGGTGTCAATGGCGTGAATTACCGCACGATTTCCCGGAATGGCACACTGTCTACCGCTATTACGATATGTGGCGAGATAAACCAGACCCGACAGCTGATTCGCTATTAGAAAGGCTTTTAAAAAAACTGTTGCTTCCTATCGCTTTGCACAGGGCCGATCGGCCCGAACGTCGTTTGTGATTGTTGATGCTCAAAGTGTTAAAACCACTGATTTAACGAAAAATAGTGGCTACGATGGCGGCAAAAAGATTTCAGGGATTAAGCGTCATATGGCGGTTGATATTAATGGTTTACCACAAGCCATTCTCGTGACACGAGCTAATGTATCAGATCGTTCAGGTGCATTGGCTATGTTTAGTTTGGCTAGCCAAAATTTAGAGCTGGTTCAGCATGTCATGGTTGATGGTGGCTACACTGGCAATGACTTTGCGGATCAGGTGAAGCTCATTTTGAATGCTAAGACGACGGTAGCTAAACGCAACGAGTTGCATATGTTCACGGTGTTACCGCAACGATGGATCGTTGAACGTTCATGGAGTTGGCTAGACAAATGTCGGCGACTTTGGAAAAACTGTGAACGTGCCCTTAACAGCAGTCTTCAAATGGTTGTATTGGCCTTCCTGAAGATAGTTCTTAAAAGATACTAGACAGGTTCTAACGGCACGCCCCTAGATACGGCCATGCATACCCTACGAAAGAATCTTAATGGAGTAATTAACGCCGCCAAATCGTCCTACTCTAACGGACCGATAGAGGGTATCAACCGTAAGGTCAAGGAGCTCAAACGTGCTTGTTATGGCTTCTCCAATCAGGCCAATATGTTCA
>ERZ506636.343-NODE-343-length-3115-cov-2.7768_pt1 | contig 3115 bp, 3 predicted proteins | sample MGYA00513984_ERZ506636 | MGnify/ENA metagenome assembly ERZ506636
CTACACTCTTTCCCTACACGACGCTCTTCCGATCTGCACCGGCTTGTAGGCGGCCTTTTCGACGATCACGCCGACGGCCACGCATACGAGAATCGCAGGAACGACGGCAAGCCATGCGGGAAGACCGCAGGCGAGGATGAACGGAATGGTAAGCATGAGCACGTAGGAGCCGACCATGATGAAGTCGCCGTGCGCGAAGTTGATCAGTCGGATGATGCCGTAGACCATGGTGTAGCCCAATGCCACCAGCGAATACACGCTGCCGATTTTCAGACCGTTGAAGATCTGACTGATGAACATGATGATCTGATCGCCCATCATTCCCCCTTTCTTATTGCGTTATGCGGCTTATTCGGCCGGCTGAATAGTGTCTTTGTAGGTCGGTGAGCCGTTCTTCATTTCCAGCACGATGACCGATTTCTTCGGGGAACCGTGCTTGTCAAGCGTGAATGCGCCGGTGACGCCGGAGAAGTTCATGCCGGCGATGGCGTTGCGGATGTCGGTGCGGGTGGCGTGTTCGCCTGCCTGCTCGATGGCCTGCTTGAACATGTAGACGGAATCGTATCCGAGCGCGGTGAAGGTGTTCGGCGACTCGCCGTTGTTGGCGGCCTTGTACGATGTGATGAACCGCTGCACCTTCTTGTTGGACTTGTCGTCCGGTGAATAGTGTGTGGTGTAGAGCACCTTATCGTAACGAGCCTTGTTGCCGGTGGTCTTCAAGCCGTCATAGCCATCGGGTCCCATGATGTAGCCGTCGTAGCCGACGGAGCGCGCCTGCGGCACGATATACGGACCAACGGCGGAGTAATAGTACGGCGCGTACAGGAATTCGGCTCCGGACGCCTCGATTTTCTGCAGCTGTGACGAGTATTCGGTATCGTCGGTGCTGGAGGAGTTCTCTTCGGCCACGACCTGAAGCCCGGCTTGCTTTGCGGCTGCCACGAATGCTTTGCCCACACCGGAGGAATAGGGATCGCCGGTGCCGTAGAGTACGGCCACCTTCTTGACTTTCAGGGTCTCGGCGGCGTACTTGGCCGCGATCTCGCCCTGATAGGAGTCTTTGAAGCATGTACGGAACAGGTATCCGCCGGTTTCCACGGAGTCGGCGGTGGCGGCAGGTGCGATGGATGGCATCTGATTCTGGTCGGCCAGCGGCGCCACGGCTCCGGAGGTCGACGAGATGGTCGGTCCCAGCACCGCAATGACGTTCTTCTCGCCTGCCAGACGGTTGAACGCATTGGACGCTTCGATGACGTCACCCTTGTCGTCCATGGATTCAAGCTTGACCTGCTTGCCGAAAATGCCGCCGTTCTCGTTGATTTCCTTGATCGCAAGCTTGAAGCCGCTGACTTCGGATTCGCCATAGGCGGCGGCTGCACCGGAATTGGTGGTGACCGATCCGATGGTGATCACATCGTTGTCCGCGATGCTGCTGCTGTCGTTGCTTGACGCATACATGTTGCCGCCGGAACAGGCGGATACGGACAGCGTCGTCGCCGCTGCGAGACATAGCACGGCCAGCCTTTCGGCATATTTGAATCTCATGTGCCGTTCGTTCCCTTCTCGTCTACCAAGCGCAGTCCGTTATAGTACGGTTCTGCGGAATTGTCACGATTTTCCCGAAATAAGATATCGGGGTCTGCCGGTGTAGTCGTTGCGTACCCGGGTGTTGGCGAAGCCGTGCGCGTTCGCATAGGCGGCCAGACGCTCGCCCTGTGAAATGTCGTGTTCCATGACCAGCAGACCGCCTGGTCGCAGCAGTTTGCCTGCGCGTAGGATGATGCGTTCGGGAATCAGCGTGCCATCGGCGGAACCGCCATACAACGCCATGTCGGGATCATAGTCGCGCACTTCCGGCTGTTCGGGTATCTCGCTGAGCGGCACATATGGAGGATTCGTGAGCACGATGTCGATGGTGCCGTCCAGTTGGTGCAGTGTCGGCATCTGCGTGGCATCGCCGATTTCCAGATGATAATTGCCGATGATGCTGGGATGCGCTCGGGCCGTCTCATTGAGGTTACACCGGGTCCATTCGGCGGTTCGCTCGCTTTTCTCCACGGCCCACACCTCGCTGCCCGGCACTTCCGTGACGACGGCCAGACCGATGGCGCCGCTTCCGACACACAGGTCGACCACACGGGCATGGTATCCGCCGTTGCGGGTGATCCAATCGATGCCTTCCTGCACGATCAGCTCGGTTTCCGGCCGTGGGATGAACACACCGGGACCGACCTTCAAGTCGAGATAGCGGAACGGCGCATGGCCGGTGATGTGCTGCAGCGGTTCGCGCCGGGCACGACGGTCGATCATCGCGTGGAATGCTTCGAGCGGTTTCACGGGATCCTCGGCCAGTCCGAGAAGCCCATCGCCCAGCAGCATGGCTTTGTTCACGCTCTGCAGATCAACGCCGAACGCCTCCGCGCACAGCAGTTTCGCATCATGTTCGGGTGTATCCACACCTGCGGCGCGCAGCATGGCCGCGGCACCGCGGACGATGGTCGCCACGGTCTCGTCTCCGGTCGACCGCGCCGATGCGGGGAGGGGCTTCGCCACGTCAGTCACTCGAACCCTTACTTCTGATTGGCAAGACGGTCGGCCTCATCCGCCTGAATGTCACTGTCGATCACGGCCTGCAAATCGCCGTCAAGCACGGCGTCAAGATTGTAGGCCTTGTAATTGGTGCGGTGATCGACAATGCGATTCTCCGGGAAATTGTACGTACGAATACGCTCGGAACGGTCCAGCGAACGCACCTGCGAATGACGCATGTCGGCGGCCTGGGCCGCTTCCTCCTCATGCTTCATGGCAAGCAGACGGCTCTTGAGCACGCGCAATGCGGACGCACGATTCTGGATCTGGCTTTTCTCATCCTGCATGCTCACCACGATGCCGGTCGGAATGTGCGTCATACGCACCGCGGAATAGGTGGTGTTCACGGACTGTCCGCCCGGACCGGAGCTCATGAAGATATCGATCTTGAGATCCTTCGGATCGATATCGATCTCATCGTCATCCTCATCAGCTTCCGGGAACACGATTACGCCGGCCGAGGAAGTCTGGATGCGACCCTGCGATTCGGTCACGGGGATACGCTGCACACGGTGCACGCCGCCCT
>ERZ506636.841-NODE-841-length-1480-cov-2.32632_pt1 | contig 1480 bp, 2 predicted proteins | sample MGYA00513984_ERZ506636 | MGnify/ENA metagenome assembly ERZ506636
GCGCCACCGTATGCGTCGGCCTCGGTGACCATCATGATTCTCCGTCCATCGAATCGTTCACGGCACAGATGGGAGGGAAGCATCCAGAACTGGTTGCGCAATGCGGTAAGCATCGCCTCGGCCTCATCATCGTCCGGTTCGATATGATGGCGTTCGTCGTCGAGTTTGCTGATGAGGCATCGTATATAGCCGATGCATTCCTGTTGCGCGTTGATGATTCCCTGGTAGCGGGTGTCATCCCTGTCTTTGATCACGTTGTCGGAGAGCGTGGCGGCTTGTCGTCTGATGAGGCTTATGGTTTGTCCAAGGTCGTCGCGGAATGTCATTCGTTTTCCTTTCCTTGCTCGTGGCTCTGTGCTTTCAGGTGTTTTTTGATGATGTTCCCCTCTTCTTCTGGGCAGGTGCCCTCCCATTCGAGTGCATGTTCTTTTTCGTCGCATTGGAAGAGGTCCCAATATTCGTTTTCGTAGTGTTGGCCGATGACGTGGTCATCGATGATGATTTGGACGATGAACCTGCCGCCGCCAAAGCATTCCCCGCCGTCGTGGTGACGGTGTGACTTGCATGCGCGGTATCGGCCGGTCTGGTCAGCGAGGTTGATGAACATGGCGTGCCAGAGCATGCGTTGCCGGTAAAGTTCCGCCATGGTGTGATAGCCGTCGGTGAGGGCGGCGGGGTCGCCGGTCCGGTCGGCGGCTTCGAGAATTTGGTTGGCCTGCTTGCGGTAGCCATCCCGGATCCATTCGGATGCATGTTCCCATTCGTCGTGAATCTGTTCCGGTTTTTGCCTGTGAAGCGCCCATTTGAGGCCGAACAGGCACTCGGCCGCAGCCATGGTGCGGGCGTCCACTGGTGGGAGTGGCGGTTCGAGGTTTTCGTCGTTCATCGGTTCGTTTCCTTTCCGTGGGATGATTTGCGGCTGGTCTTCCAGATTCTGTGCCAGAGCGGTCAGACTATCCGGCCGCATAGGTCGCATGTGTGCATGTCCATCGTGGTGAGCTCGCCGCGTTGGCATTGGAACGGGTTTTGCGCATCTCGTTCCTCCCCGCCGCCGGCGAGCGCCATCTTGGTTTTCCTTTTCATTGAGTGTCATTCTCTGGTGTGGATGGTGAGGTTTCGGATGCCTTCGGCCATGCTGTTCGAACGATCGTTCGGGTCATGGCGGATGATGCTGTGGCGGCCGGTCGGGATGGACGGGTCGGCCGACCGCCATTTGCGTAGTGGGACGATGACGCTCACTCCGTCATGTGCGGTCTTGGCGACTGGCGTCCCATGGTTCGCAGTGCGCATGGTGCGGGCCGTCTTCCATCCTTCCGGCCGGGTTGGGGGTATCGTCTCGGATTTCCGTCTTCGGACGGGACGCTTTTTTCGATTCGAACATCAGTTCGACACGCCGTGCGGGAATCCACGCATGCGGGAGTCGTTCCACACTCCCTGTGGATAACTTTTCGTCAGAAGAAGCGGGAAAGCCCTCCATACG
>ERZ506636.1312-NODE-1312-length-1166-cov-1.82808_pt1 | contig 1166 bp, 2 predicted proteins | sample MGYA00513984_ERZ506636 | MGnify/ENA metagenome assembly ERZ506636
TGGCCCTGGCCTGGGTGCTGCGCGACGAGAAAGTGACTTCGGTATTGATTGGTGCCAGCAAAACCACGCAGCTCGACGATGCGATTGGCATGCTGGAAAACCGCCGTTTCACCGCCGAAGAACAGGCAACGATTGACGCAATCCTTGCGGTGTAAATTCATTTTTACTTTAGCAAAAAGTGCTCTCACTGGCGATTTAGGAGTTCCTCCGATGCGACGGGGCTTTACTGCCCCGTAATATCGGGTTAACAGGCCGACAACGGCCCCGATCGTGAAGGAGAAGAGTATGTTCAGGTCACTGATTTTGGCTGCAGTGCTTCTGGCTTCAGCGCCATTGGTCGCTAACGCTGGTGAAATCACCCTGTTGCCATCAATAAAATTACAAATTGGCGATCGCGACAATTATGGTAACTACTGGGACGGTGGCGGCTGGGCGCGACCGTGATTACTGGCGTAAACACTATGAATGGCACGATAACCGCTGGCGTCGTCACGATAACGGCTGGCATCGCGGCTGGGATAAAGGTAAAGCCTACGAACGCGGTTATCGCGAAGGCTGGAAAGATCGCGACGACCGACGCGGCGGCTGGGGACGAGGCCATGGCGGCCGCGGCCATGGTCACGGGCATCATTAATCGCAAAAGGGAGCCATCCGGCTCCCTTTTTAATTACCTGCTTAACCGACCAGCGTTCCAACAATCAGCCAGCCGTTGAGCACCACAACCACCGCGACAATCGCCCACCCCAGCACTTTCACCCACCGGGAATTAACCAGATCCCCCATCAGCCGCGCATTGCTGGTAAAGATGAGCAGCGGCACCAGCGCCAGGGCGATACCGAAGCTCAGCAAGACCTGGCTCATCACCAGAATACGCGTCGGATCAAGCCCCATCAAAATCACAATGAATGAAGGCAGCATGGTAATGGCCCGACGAAACCACAGCGGGATATGAAAGCGAATAAAACCCTGCATTACGACCTGCCCCGCCAGGGTGCCTACAACCGTGGAGGATAAACCGGCTGCGACCAGGCTCAGCCCAAAGATGGTGGCTGCCGCGTGGCTCAACAACGGCTCCAGCGTCAGATAGGCCTGATCGAGATCGGCAACGCCGGTGTGACCATTGAAATGGAAGGCCGCGGCGGCGGTCGCCATCATAGATCGGAAGA
>ERZ506636.1393-NODE-1393-length-1137-cov-2.47967_pt1 | contig 1137 bp, 1 predicted proteins | sample MGYA00513984_ERZ506636 | MGnify/ENA metagenome assembly ERZ506636
AGCAACGGTGTCTTCGGATTGTATATCCAACCGAAATGCAAGTTCCTTCAAATCCTGTTCGTTATTGCTTATCTGCCCGGAAGGGCCGAGAATAATTTTGTATTCTTTTGAATTTACCAACCCGTAGTAATAGAAAGTCGGAGTAACAAAATAACCGACGGTAGAGGTTATTTCAAACAATTCTTTATGATACAAGCTGATAGGATCGACCGGCAAATCTACAATGGAATGATAAAATATCAGTTTTTCGTTTTGGTACAGGCGTATGGGGATTCCTGCAAGGTTGCCGATTACGGAACAAAGATATTTTAAATCTAAATTTTCCAAAACAAACCCCCGAAACTAAATAATTTAATACAAGTGTAACATTTTTCGTACAAATATGCAAGAAAAATTGAAGAGTTGATGTTATAATAGAAAAAAACAGGGAAGTAGCGTTATGGATATTGAAAAGCTGTTACGGGAATTATCGGTTGAAGAAAAAGTCGCTCTCGTGTCGGGTACGGATTTCATGTTTACCAATCCTATTCCGAAATTAAATATTCCGTGATTATGTATGGCGGACGGGCCGCACGGACTTCGGAAACAAACGGGAACGCAGGATAACGGCATATCCCAAAGCGAACCTGCAACGGCGTTTCCCGCTGCGGTAACGACGGCTTCGAGCTGGAATCCCGAAAATACGAAAAAAATGGGCGAGGCGATTGCGGAAGAATGCCGCTATTACGGCGTACACGTTTTGCTGGGCCCCGGAGCAAATATCAAGCGGAACCCGCTTTGCGGGCGTAATTTTGAATATTTTTCGGAAGATCCGCTGCTTGCCGGAAAAATGGCCGCGGCGGAGGTAAAGGGGATACAGTCCGAAGGCGTAGGCGTATGCGTAAAACATTTTGCGCTGAACAACAGCGAAAATTTCCGTTTCATGGGCAACAGTATTGCCGATATGCGCGCAATACGGGAAATATATCTGAAAGTCTTTGAAATTATAGTCAAAGAATCGCTGCCGGCAACAATGATGAGCGCCTATAACAAAATAAACGGTACTTATTGTTCTGAGAATAAATGGTTATTAACGGACGTGCTGCGGGAAGAATGGGGATTTGACGGCTTAGTCAGATCGGAAGAGCGTCGTGTAGG
>ERZ506636.1460-NODE-1460-length-1109-cov-2.97533_pt1 | contig 1109 bp, 1 predicted proteins | sample MGYA00513984_ERZ506636 | MGnify/ENA metagenome assembly ERZ506636
ATGAGTACAGCGCCGCAGGCGACCTGACAGCAACGGTATCACCGGACGGTAAACGCAGCACCATCGAATATGATAAACGCGGGCGTCCGGTGAGTGTGACGGAAGGCGGTCTGACGCGCAGCATGGGGTATGACGCTGCCGGGCGCATCACTGTGCTGACCAACGAGAACGGCAGCCAGTCCACGTTCCGGTATGACCCGGTCGACAGGCTGACGGAGCAGCGCGGCTTTGACGGCCGGACGCAACGTTACCAGTATGACCTGACCGGAAAACTCACGCAGAGTGAAGATGAGGGGCTTATCACCCTCTGGCATTACGATGCGTCGGACCGTATCACCCGGCGCACGGTGAACGGTGAACCGGCGGAGCAGTGGCAGTATGACGACCACGGCTGGCTGACAGAAATCAGCCACCTGAGTGAAGGCCACCGTGTGGCGGTCCACTACGGCTATGACGATAAAGGCCGTCTGACGGGCGAACGGCAGACTGACGGAGAAGACGGACCGCATCCCGGCGGGTGTGATACGGACGGACGACGAGCGCACCCATCACTACCATTACGACAGCCTGCACCGCCTGGTCCATTACATCCGTATCCAATATGAGGAGCCGCTGGTCGAGAGCCGATACCTTTACGACCCGCTGGGTCGCCGGACAGGGAAACGGGTGTGGCGTCGCGAGCGTGACCTGACGGGATGGATGTCGCTGTCGCGGAAACCGGAGGTGACGTGGTACGGGTGGGACGGCGACCGGCTGACGACGGTACAGACCGACACCACGCGTATCCAGACGGTATATCAGCCGGGGAGCTTCGCGCCGCTCATCCGCATCGAAACAGACAACGGCGAGCGGGAGAAAGCGCAGCGCCGCAGCCTGGCGGAGAAGCTGCAGCAGGAAGGGAGCGAGGACGGGCACGGCGTGGTATTTCCGGCTGAACTGGTGCGGCTGCTGGACAGACTGGAGGAAGAAATCCGGGCAGACCGCGTGAGCAGTGAAAGCCGGGCGTGGCTTGCGCAGTGCGGGCTGACGGTGGAGCAACTGGCCAGACAGGTGGAGCCGGAATACACACCGGCGCGAAAAGCTCATCTTTATCACTGCGACCACCGGGG